>ENA-ORXD01000074-ORXD01000074.1-sediment-metagenome-genome-assembly--contig:-NODE-74-length-170970-cov-11.119625_pt1 | contig 170970 bp, 152 predicted proteins | sample MGYA00237862_ERZ511471 | MGnify/ENA metagenome assembly ERZ511471
GTGTGAGCCTGTCCTGAAGGTCCTGAGCCGCACCGTGATTACCTGCCGTGAATTCGTCGTAAATGCCCACCACGATATCGACCGCGGCGTTTGAAGTCGCAGACACAGCACCGTCGATTCCGGAACACAGCGCGGCATAGAGTAACTGGTCGCGACCGATGAACACCCTGAATTCCGGCGGGCAAAGCCGTTTGTATGAGATGGTCATGGAGAGGTCGCCGCTCGAATCCTTGATACCGGCCATGTTTTTCGAATAGCCGCAAAGGCGCGCAACAGTATCCGGAAGAATGTTCATATGCGTCCGCCAGGGATTGTTGTAAATAAGCACCGGAATATCGACAGCATCCATGATGTCACAATAGTGACGGAACAGTTCATCCTGGTTCGGACTGAGGTAATAGGGGGTGATGATGGTCGCCGCATCCGCGCCCGCTTCCTTCGCCTTACGGGTCATATCGATTGCACCGCGGGTACTGACCGCTCCGGTGCCCATGAGTACGGGCACGCGGCCGTTCACGGTTTCGAGGCAGATATCGAGCAGACGAAGCTTCTCGTCGGGAGTAAGGCTGACACCTTCCCCCTGTCCGCCGCACGCGAAGATGCCGTCGATACCGTGCCCGATCAGATGTTCGATGACGGTTCTGTACCCGTTTTCATCAATGCTTTCGTCTGGATTGAATGTTGTGACTACCGGGCAAACGATGCCTCTCAGGTCGATATCCATGATTCCTCTTTTCGGTGTGACAAGTTTCCGGTCATTCTATATGCTTGTTGTTACTCAATTCTCAAAACATGTAAAGCTCCGGGATTGGCGATGTTCATTCACCATTATTTCAGCGGGTACTGAAGCCCCTTCACTTTCGTCCTGATTGAGTAAATCTTTGTGTTACAGGTGCAGTATATGGTCTGCATATCGTCGCCGCCGAATGCCGCGCTTACCGGCCGTATCGGTAGATTCACGATGCCGACGAACTCGCCGGCCTCGATGCTGTCCGTGAGCACCACGCCGGACAGCGGGGCGACGATCGAGGCATATCCCAGGCGGGTCTCGGACAGTTGCAGCGCCTCCCGCGTCTGCTGCAGCCGGGCCCGAGCCTGCTCGATGGTTTCCACGCGGGGGCCGTTCCGGATTTCCCGCAGGCGCTCATCGGCTTCCTTCAGCGCGGCCTGGGCCTGCTCGACCTGTTCGGCGCGCGGGCCTTCCCGCACCAGGCTCAGGCGCTCCTCCGCCTCGCGGAGCCGGGCTTGGGCCATGTCGTGTGACGACTGGTAGGCCTGGAATTCCCGTTCGGCGATGACGTCTTTCTGGAAGAGCGTCCGCTGCCGCTCATAGTCTTGCCGGATCCGTTCAAAGTCGGCGGCGGCACTGGCCACGGCCGCTTCAGCCGTGGCGATCTCCTGCGGACGGCTGCCGGTCTGCAACTCCCTCACCCGGGCCGCCGCCCGTTGGACCGCGGCTTCCGCCTGGGCCACGACTTCCGGTCGGGACCCGGCCTCCAGCTCCGACAGTTGAGCGTGGGCGGCCAGCACCTCCGCTTTCCGTACGGCCACCTCCTGCCGAATGTCTGCGTCCTCCAGGCGGGCGACCAGCTGGCCGGCCGTGACGAGGTCGCCCTCCGACACGGCCCGTTCCAGAACCCGGCCGGAGATCTTGAAGCCCACGTCGGCATCGGTGACCTCGATATTGCCCGATACGCGAACGGTGCCGGGTTTTTCCGAACCACAACCCCAGGACAGGGCAATCAAAACAGCCACCCCCCACAGAGCGGATACGCGTGCGGCATGACAAAACATATCTGACTCCTGCCTGTCGTGTTACTTTTTCATCCGGTGGCAATCGCCCGTCGGAACAGCTCCCACGCCTGCTCCACGTGGCGGTTCACATCGAACCGCTCATTGCTCAGTATCCACAGGATCGCTGTCGGGGGCATGATCCCCCAGAACAGGACGGCCACATCATGCGGATTCAATTCTGCACGGATCTGGCCGTGGATCTGGCCTTCGACGACGATCTTGGCGATTCTGGCATGCACGGACCGGACCATATCATACGCCAACCGACGGATTTCCTGAGAGCCGCTGTACAGGCTGTCCGAAAGCAGAATGCGCGGGATCGCCTGAAAATGCCGGATCAGCGTGATGTTCTGCATCAGGATGACATGCAGGCGTTCCAGTGGATCTTGAACACCAGTGCAGGCGTTCTCAATGTTGGCGAACACATGCTCTCTCAGATGTTCAAAAATTGCCTCGATCAGGCGCTGCTTGTTAGGATAATGCCGATATATCGCCGACGGGACCAGCCCGACGAGACGGGCCAGACCCGCCATGCTCAATCCCCGCAATCCCGACCGGGAAACGATATCCAGGGAGTGATGCAGAATCTGCTCTCTTCGTTGTTTGGAATCCAGACGCTGGGTCATCGGGTGCTCCATGTGAACGAGCATTCACATCATAGTGAACAGATGTTCACTCTGTCAACTGGATTCATGGGCGGCTTGAAAAACAGGTCGGGAGTGTTTCAGTGAAAGGCGTTACGAAGGATTCCGCTACAAGGCGTGGCACATGCTCCAGATCGCCCCTGCGACATCAGAGCCGGTCAATCACCCGCTGGAGGCGGGCGGTGACTTCCTCGGCCACTTCCCGCAGTTCCGGCTTGTTCACCGCCTGCATCGAAACCATCGGATTGACGGCGGCGACCTCCACCTCACCCGGAGTTTGTTCCTGCACGATAACGTTACAAGGCATCAGCGTGCCTATTTTGTCTTCGATCTGCAGTGCGCGATAGGCGAACGGCGGGTTGCAAGCTCCCAGAATCCGGTAATTCGGAAAATCAACATCCAGCTTCCGCTTCATGGTTTCCTTGACGTCGATTTCCGTGAGCACGCCGAAACCCTCTGTTTTCAGCCCGTCCACGACTCTGGTGATGACGTCAGGGAACGGCATCCTCAGGATTTTGTTGAAGTAATACGTCATCGAGTTACCTCCAGCGTGTTTAAAGAACTCTGATGATGAGTGACCGCGTCAGGATTCCACCGACCCGCTTCCGCTCGCCGGAGACCTCCTGAAATGTCGCCGGCTTGTCATGTTCGGACTTCGCTCCGGGCAGTGCGCCTACGGCTATCGCTCGAGCACGGTGAACAGCGCTTCCGGCTAAATCATGGCCGCGTGATGTTGTACTTCTTCATGCGATAGATCAGGATGTGCCGCGGAATTCCCAGTGCCCGGGCGGCCGCCGCTTGATTCCAATGTTGGCTCACCAGCGCCTGGTAGACGGCGTCTCGTTCCATGGCCCGCAATCCCCGGCTGGCGTCGATCTCGGCGGTCAGCCCGGCGCCGGTCGCCTCAGCCATCTCGACGGGCAGCATGCCCACCTGCACCACCTGACGGGGGTGGAGCACCGCCAGGCGCTGGCCCAGGTTGACCACTTCGCGAACGTTGCCGGGCCAGCCGTAGGCGTGCAGCGCTTGCCGGGCCATCGGGTGCAGCGTCAGTTCGCCGCCACCGAAGTGCCGATAGTAATGCGCCAGCAGGATCAGCGCGTCCTCACCCCGGTCCCGGAGGGGCGGCAAGTGGATGCGGATCACGTTGAGCCGGTAATAGAGGTCCTCACGGAATTTTCCTTCCGCCACCATCAGTTGAAGCTCCCGGTTGGTGGCGGCGATGAGGCGCACGTCGACCGGCAACGGCTTGGCCCCGCCCAGGGGATCGATCACCCGCTCCTGGATCACTCGCAGGATCTTGGCCTGCAGCCGGATGTCCATGTCACTGATTTCGTCGAGGAACAGCGTTCCCCCGTCGGCTTGCTGGAATTTTCCCCGATGATCGGCCGCCGCCCCGGTGAAGGCGCCCTTCCGATAGCCGAACAACTCGCTCTCCAGGAGATCCGCGGGCACGGCGGCGCAGTTCAGCGCCACGAAGGGCGCCTGAGCCCTGGGCGAGAGCTCGTGCAGCGCCCGAGCCGCGAGTTCTTTTCCCGTCCCGCTTTCGCCCGTGATCAGGATGGTGGCGTCGGATGGCCCCACCTGTCGCAAAAGGGTCAACACGTCCTGCAGCGCCGGGCTGGTTCCCATGATCGCTTCCAGCGGTTTTTGTCCGGCCAGTTCCTCCCGCAACCGACGGTTCTCCCGTTCGAGGTCCCCCAAACGGAGAGCACGATCCACGGCGTGAAGGAGCTGTTCTTTTTCCACCGGTTTGGTCAGATAGTCGCACGCCCCGGCGCGCATGGCTTCGACCGCGTCGTGAATGGTTCCAAAAGCAGTCAACATCACGACGGGCAGATCCAGATCCCGGGCCCGGAGCTGCCGGAGAAGATCCAGGCCATTCATCTTGGGCATCCGCACATCGGTCAGGACGAGATCGAACGCCTGACCGGCGACCGCTTCCAGCGCGCACGCCCCTTCGGGAGCCTCCTCCACCTCATATCCCGCTTTCCGCAAATGATAGGACATCACGCTCCGGAGGCTGGCATCGTCTTCCACAAGGAGAATGCGTCTCATCTGAATCCTCTCACTGTTGTTCGGCCTGACGCTGGATGACGGGCAGTCGCAGGATGAAACGGGCCCCCTGCCCCGGGCGGTTTTCCGCGGTGAGCGAACCGCCGTGCGATTCGGCGATCTGGCGGGCCAGCGTCAGACCAAGTCCCGTGCCGTCCGGACGGCGCGAGAAGAACGGCTCGAAGATGCGCTCCAGGTTCTCCGGGGGAATGCCGGGTCCCTCGTCCTCGACCATGAACCGGATGCCGTCCGATTCATGGCTCATCTCCACGCATACCCGGCCGTCCGACGGCGACGCCTGGATCGCGTTCTGCACCAGATTCACCATCGCCTGGCGGAGGCGGTCCGGATCGAACCGCCCGTCGAGCGATTCCGGCGCCGAATACTCCAGCCGGACGTTGCGCTCTGCGGCTTGCGCCGCGAGCACGCTCAGAGTCTCCCGAACAACCTCGGTGAGGTCGGACGACAGGGGCGACAGATTGAGCGGCCGATGCAGATCCAGGAAGTCTTCCATCACCCTCGCCAGTCGGCGGATCTCGCGGTTCAGGATGTCAAAGAACGGCCGCCGGGGGTGATCGTCTGGGTAGTCCTCCGCCAGAATCTCCGCGGCGCCCTGGATCGAGCCGAGTGGCGTCCGCACTTCGTGGGCGATGCCGGCGGCCGTGCGGCCCGCGGCGGCGAGTCGTTCCGATGTCAACAGTTCCTTTTCGAGCGCTTCCTTGTGCCGACGCTGCCGTTCTCCCTGGGTGACGATGAATCCCATCAGCGTGCCGATGCTGAGATAAAACACGATTTCGACGACCTCCGGATTTTCCCAGAGCGAGCATTCCATCCCGAAGACGAGCGGCAGGACGGCCAGGGAAATGGCGGCGGCGGTCAGCACCCCGCCCCACAGGCCGAACCAGAGCGCGCCGAGAATGACGGGGATGTAACAGAGCCGCCGGTGGATCAGGTGCATGGCATGAAAGAAACCGGCGTGAGGCAGCAGATAATGGATGGAAACGGTCAGGGCCAGCACGCCCAGCACGACTATGAGTCGGATTGCTTTACCGGACATCGCATCACCTCGCCTGGACGATACCTGTCGCTATTCAATCGGTTAATCCAAATCATTTCATAACCTGTATATTATTCCACAATATGGCTAATATTCTGCATATTTCATCTGGGTCCATGCGGAGGCAATTCGGGCAAAACGCGCGTAATACATTGTTTATATGAGGCTAATGGCCTATTCCGTTTAAATCACATTGATAACTCAATTTGGCATGGTGCGTGCCAAAGACATGAAGTCGATGAGTTAACGGAACTGATTACTGTGTCGGAGAATTGCTGATAGTTCAGACCCATTTCAATAATCTTGATGGAGGACAATTCGATGCGCAAAAACCTGATCGTTCTTTTCCTGACCGTCGCTGTGGCCGCATGGCTGACGGGGGGCCCGTTGGCTCAGGAAGCGGCCAAGCCGTCCTGCTGCCAGGGCATGGCCAAACATTGCGTGAGCGCCGCGGGGGAGACCGCCAAAACCGACGCCAAGTGCAAGTGTCCCGATTGCAAGTGCGCGGATTGCACATGCGACACATGCAAGTGCGTGGACTGCAAGTGCAATCCCTGCAAGTGCGCCGATTGCCAGTGTGCGCAGTGCAAGAGCGGTAAGGGCAAATGCGAGCATGCCAAGGCCGCTTGCGGCATGGCCGACAAAGCCCAGTGCACGCACGATAAGGCCGCTTGCAGCAAGACCGTCAATGCCAGGTGTGCGCAAGACAAGGCCGCTTGCAAGGCCGGCGAGTGCAAGTGCACCAAAGACAAGGCGAAACCGGCCGCACCCCCGGCTGAACCGCTGAAGTAGCGTTATCCCAAACCTGATTCCGTCGACTGCTCCGAACAGGCACTCCGTTACAGAGTGCCTGTTTTTTCGGCTGTTCGATGTCAGGAGGTGATACTATTTCTTATCCAGCGACCGGAAAACTCCCGTGAATGAAGGGAAATCGTAGTACAGCATACCGCCCGATTCGATGGTGAGCCAATGGAGAGCGGTCAGGCCCAGGCTGTCCAACATCAAGTCTCGGATGATCTGGCGGTTCTGAAGGTAGCGCATGTCGCCGGTGAAAAACGAGGAACCGGATCGGTCATCCTCGTCGAATAAATCCTTCTCGGTGTTTTTCCTCACGTAAAAACCATGCAACTGGATATTGCTCGCTTTCAAATACTTTTTCAGCTTGGTCAGCGGTTCGTACCGCTTGGGATCGAAATCGCGCTGGTCCATGATCACCGGTTTCTCGACGGCCGCCACGACCGAGGGCTTGATGTTCACGTGCTTGTCGATATTGGATCCTTCGAGCTGCATGCTCTGAAACATGGCCAGGCTCCGGCAGTTGCTGATAAAACACACCGGCTGATCCTGGATCCGCCAATGCACGAGGATGGCCAACAGGTCTTTGAACGGCACCGCATTCTGGTTGGCGGCCACGAACTCCAGACCTTTCGGCGGCCAGTCCAATGCGCCGGCCTTCCCGTGCCGCACCGGGTACACGGTGTTGCCGGCAAACCCGAAAACGCTGACTTGGCAATCCGGCGGCAATCGCTTGAGCAGATCGGCGAATCCCTTGTTGAAATTCAACGAGGTCATGGCGGGATTCGCGTCCTGCTGGATGACGAAGGTGATGCGCTTGGTTGCGGTCAGCCCCCCGGCGGTCGTCCAGCCGGCGCAAACCAGCAGGCCCAATATCACGCCGCATAGCCATCGGTGCATGATCATCCTCCCACTCAGAATCTTCCATTATTAAACGAGATTTGGCGACCGGTTGTTTGAGCCGGAAGGCATATTTCTTTCGACACCGGTCCGGCCACACAGTGTCTCCGTGCGAGGAAGACTCACGCTGACCGCGGCTGGCCCAGACTTCGCTGCCAGGTGATCCCGGCCATGATGAACACCAAACCCACCAAAGTGGACTCGAGGATGGGCTCGCCCACCACATAGTGGATCAGAACCAGGGAAATGAACGGGCACAGCAGGATCAGATTGGAAACGCGCGCGGTGTTTTCAGACAGTTGAAGCGCTTTCATCCAGCACACGTAGGCCGCTCCCATCTCGAACAGGCCCAGGTAAACCGCTCCCGCCCAGCCGATCCATGAGTCGCTGGTAGCCTGGGGCGCCGCCACCACGGCGGCCAGGCAAAAAACTGATCCGCAGATGAAATTGGCGATGAGTTTGATGAGTTCGTCGCGCGGGTCTTTCATATTGTAGATCCAATACAAGGCCCACACCACGGTGCTGGCCAGAGCCAGGAAGACGCCGAAAGGGTCGGACAGCTTTAGATGGTGCCATTCGCCCCGCGTGGCGATGACTGTCACACCCAGATAACTGACCAATATCGCGCCAAGGCTGGCCCAGCGGAGGCGCTGGCCCAGCAGCGGAACGGAGAGAATGACGATGGCGATGGTCCAGGTCTGGTTCAGCGGCTGGGCCTCCTGGGCGGGCAGGAGTTCGTAGGCCTTGAGCACCAGCGCATAGTAGAGGAACGGATTCAGGAAGCCCAGGACCGCGGCCCGCAGCCAATGGCGCCACGTGATCCGGCTCAGCTCGCTCAGTCGCCCCTGGACCGCCAGGGCGGCCAGCAGAAAAACCGTGGATGCAAGGGCGGCTGCGAGCAGCATCGGGTAGATCCCGATGCTGCGCAGGGTCAACTTGAACACGGTCGGCACCGTGGACCACATGAGGACCACGACCGCGGCATACACGTAGGCTCGGCGTTGATCTTTCATCGACCCATCGGCGTTTGATCAAGCGGGACGGGCTGAAACACGGGTCATCCCAACGCGACATCCAGCGTCATCATCAGGGCGAATCCCAACAGGGCGCCGGTGGTGCTGATATCGGTGTTGCCGCTCCGTTGCGACTCCGGGATCACCTCTTCCACCACCACGTAGATCATGGCCCCGGCGGCAAACGACAGGGCGTACGGCAGGATCGGCCGGGCCAGAAACACGATGGCGGCGCCCAGGACACCGGCGAACGGCTCCACGACGCCGGAGAGCTGGCCGTACCAGAAGCTCTTGCGGGCCGAAATGCCCTCGCGCCGCAGCGGCATCGAAACAGCCATCCCTTCTGGAAAGTTCTGGATGCCAATTCCAAGCGCCAGCGCCACCGCCGCTGCCAGCGTCGCTTCCGGGTACCCGGCAGCCACCGCGCCGAACGCCACGCCGACCGCCAATCCCTCGGGAAAGTTATGCAGCGTGATGGCAAGAACCAGCAGGGTGGTGCGCCGCCAGGTCGTGTGAATGCCTTCGGCGCCTGAGGGCGGCTCGAACAGGTGAAGATGGGGCAGGACTCGGTCGATCAGGCGCAGAAACAGCCCGCCGCCCAAAAAACCGATGACGGCGGGTACCCACGGCACGCCGCCTTGTGTTTCCGTCATTTCGATGGCGGGCGCCAGCAGCGACCAGTAACTGGCCGCGATCATCACGCCGGCGGCGAATCCCAACATGGCGTCCAGAACGTTTTTACCCAGTTCCTTACGAAGGAAAACCGCCGCGGCACCCATGGCGGTCATGAACCAGGTGAACAGCGTCCCCAGCAAGGCCTGAAGGATCGGGTGCAGGCCGCTGAACCACTCTGCCATTCTCTGCTCTCCTGATGGCGACCGGATGTCCAGATCAAGCCAGGTTCAGTATATTACAGGTCGCACCTCTGAAAGCAAGGCGCATGTATCAAAAACCCACCGGTCCGACGCCCCGGTGAACGGGACTTGGATGGGCGTGGGATCATGGTGTACCATGGGCGCACGATGAAATGGCTGCGGACCAGATTCGCCAAATGCGGGTGGGGTGTCTTCGTCTCCACGGTTGCGGGCATGCTGGTAATGCTTCCGTTACTACATGGCTTGCCACTGTCCCATGACCTGCATATCCACTTGGCAATGTTGGATCAGTTTCGCGATAGCCTGGCCGAAGGGAATCTGTATCCACGATGGCTGGCCGATTTCAACGACGGCTACGGCGCCCCCACCATGATCTTCTATCCGCCCGGATTGTACTATGCCGCGAGCCTGGCGGCGTGGTGGTGCGGCGGCGATTCCATGGCCGGCCTCTTTCTGATTCTGGCGATTCTGACAGTCATCGGATTTGCCGGCGTGTATCACCTGCTGACGGATCAGGCCGGACCGTGGGCCGCGGCTGGCGTGGCGCTCGCCCTCGTGGCGCCGTTTCGCATATTTGAGCTTCATGCTGCCGGCCTGTTTCCCGCGTACGCGGCCGGCTGCGTGTTTCCATGGGCGCTGGGTTGCCTGCAACACATCGCGGGCGATCCTCCCGGCGAAAAGTTGATATCCCGACACTTTTTGGGTTGGATGATTTCCCTGGCGGCCATGCTGTTGCTGAACCTGCCCTTCTCCGTGCTGGCCATGGTGCTCGTCTCCGTCTGGCTTGTTCTCGAAACTGCCTGGATGCGCCGGTTGGACACGTTGATCCGTGTGGTCACCGGTGCCGCCGCGGCCATGGGCATCAGTGCCTTTTACCTGGTGCCCGCCCTGGCCGAACGGCACCTCGTGACGCTGCCACAGGCCGGACAGAACGTCTATGCCGGCAATTTTTTGTTCATGCTTCCCGGCACATGGGCGGACCCGGCGCTGCAACACCTGTTCCAACGCATGGTGCTGTTTCCCCTGGCGCCAGCCGTTGCGGGACTGGTGGTGCTCATCGCCTGCAAACGAGTCTCCACCGAATGTGGCCAACCGTCTTTCTCCGTTCTGCTCCGGCTCCTCGCAGCGATTACCGGTGGAGCGGTCGTGCTGGCCTCGCCTGCTTCCCGCTGGCTGTGGGCGAGTATCCCCGCCCTGGCGACCATGCAGCTCCCGTGGCGGCTGCTGGATCATCTCACGGCGCCCCTGAGCGCCATCACCGTTCTGGCCCTGGCGGTGGCGTGGCGGCGACCCGTCCGATCCGGCTGGATCCGGTATGCGTTTGCCGGCCTGTGTCTGACTCTGACCCTGCTGATGGGCGCACTCAGCCTGTCATGCGTCCGGATGAACGGATTTGCGCCGCCCCACCGCATCGTCCGAGAAAGTGCGGCCTTCAGACGTTTGCCCGGCGATTATCCCCCTCGGGGGTCCGATGACGCCCAACTGCGCGGGGATGCCGCCCTGGTGACCGTGACTCGCGGACAGATCAGCGGGAAGGTCTTGAAGTGGCAATCCGCCAGTCGGCGGATTGAAATCCGGGCCATGACATCCGGCGTCATCGCCCTGCGCACCTGGTATTATCCCGGCTGGTCCGCCCGTGATGATCGTGGAGCGACGCTGCCGGTGGCCGCGGAGGCGGGTACGGGACGGCTTGTCATTGACGTTCCCGCCGGTCACCATACGCTGGAAATCTCGTTCGGCCCGACACCGCTGCGCCTCGCCGCCGCCTGGGGCAGCGTCATAGCGACGCTCGGTCTCGCATTCACCTGGGCGTTTCCACGCTGGTCCCGTTACCGGAAAAAATCCAACCCAAACCGATGACCCCGCATCATAATGTGGGGATGGATCGGAACTCTGTTCCGGGGCGTCCATACAGTCGGGCTTGGGATGGAATCAGGTAACGACTGGATGAGTATTCTGCCGGCGATCCGAATCGTAACCATCATCTCGGCGGGCTGCCTGTCGGCTCTCTGGGCCGGTGCGGAACAGCCCGCTGCCAGACCGGCACCGGTCTCCGTCCAAAAAATAGGCGCCGCGGAAGTCAGGATTCAGCGGGCGGATGGCGCCGCATTCACGGTCCGCTTCATGGAAACGGTCATGGCGACGGTCGTCAATCCGGCTCATCCGCTGGCGGCGGTGTTCACCACCGACGAACAGCCTGACAGCCCCCTGGTGGTGCCACCTCAGCCGGTGGCTACCCGTTCACTCTATATCCTGAGCGCAGTCACCGGTGAGTTCGAGCGGGTGCCCACGGATGACACCATGCTCGGCAGCTGGTTCTTCCCGGTATGGTCACCCGGCGGGAGCTTTGCGGTTATCCTGACCAGCCAGTGGGGCGGCTTCAAGATATTCCGCGTCTCCAACTGGATCAACAGCGCCGGACAGCTCCGGATCGACTGGCGGGCCCCCTGGCGGATCGTGGGCGCACAGGATCATCCGTCGCCGGCCGCGGATCCGGCCAAAATCCATTGCTTCGTCGCCTGGGAGGGCCCGGCCGCATTTTCCTTCCGCGGTTCCTGCTGCGGGACTGAATTCACCTATCGTTTCGACATCGAGCAGGACCGGTTGGAACTCATCGGCCAGCGCGAACTGCCGTGACACATGTCCGAAGCTCGCACAGCCCTTCGGGGCTGCGGATGGAAACAAAGCGCGCTTCCCTGATGTATAAAGGACGACAATCGCCATGAAACCGATCGGCATCATCCGGATCATTTGTGTCCTTTTACTGACGGCCCCGACGCTGCTGGGCAGCCGCCCGCCCAACATGATGCTCCACCTGGATATTTCCCGGATCGAGCTGGAGGTCTTCCGGCTGGTGAATTGGGCCAGAGCGGAACGCGGCCTGGATCCGTACCGCTACGACGACGGCCTGGCTGACCTGGCCCGCAGACATTCCGCCAACATGCGTGACTTCCGGTTTTTCGCCCACACCGACCATGAATCCTTCACGCCGGATCAGCGCCGGCTGAAATACTATCCGGAGCTGTTGGTGATTCGCTTCGCCGAAAATATCGCGACCGGATTCGGCACCACCGAATCAGAGATTGCGGCAAATCTCGTGGAATCCTGGATGAATTCGCCCGGTCACCGGGCGAACATCCTCAGCCCCGACTACACCCATATCGGCGTTGGGATCGTCCATGCCGCGGCCACCAAATATTTCGGCACCCAGAATTTCGCCTTCCCCCTCGGCAAGCTCACCACGCCCGTGAAGTCTGGTGTCCGCTATGGCGAGCGGCTGGTGCTGGAGTTCGAGTCCATGGACAATCTGCCCAAAGACAAGCTTCGGGTGGTCGTTTTATACCCGGACGCGCACGTGAAGATCGTCCAGGGCGACGGATCGTATTACATGGGCAAATCCTTCCTGCGCCCCAAGTGGCGGGGTGACTTTTTCAGAGTGAATTTCCGTTGCGTGGGCGGCCGGGGCATCTATCGGATCGCTTTGGGATCCGAAGGCAGTCATTACCCGGTCTTCATCGAGTTCCGGGTGGATTGAACAGACGCGATCCGCCGAACATTCCCCGCTTGATCACCGTGCTAGACTGCTTCGTTGCGCCGGCCTCCACACATCCGGCGCGCTGTGAACACAGCATTTGGGAGTGATCATGCTTCCTTCGATATTTCTGGGCAGTCTATTGCTATTCGGTCTGGCCTACCGCTTGTACGGACGCTGGTTGGACCACCGGTTTGAAGTGGACGACCGGCAACCTACGCCCGCTCACACCGACGCCGACGGCGTGGATCGCGTGCCGGCGCCCACCCCGGTCCTGTTGGGCCACCACTTCTCATCGATCGCCGGCGCCGGTCCCATCGTGGGACCCATCATCGCCGCGACCGCCTTCGGCTGGCTGCCGGCGGTCCTGTGGGTGGTGATCGGGTCCATTTTCATCGGCGGGGTCCACGATTATGCCTCGCTGATGGCATCGATCCGCCACAAGGCCCGTTCCGTGGCGGAGATCGCCCGGGAATACATGTCCCCCCTGGCCTACCGGCTCATGCTGCTGTTCATCTGGCTGTGTCTGGTATACGTGCTGGTGGTATTCGCCGACCTGACCGCCGCCACGTTTGTGGAAAGCGGTCCCGTGGCGACCGCCTCGGCGCTTTACATCATGCTGGCCATCGGCTTCGGCGTGTGCATCTACCGTCTGAAAACACGAATCTGGCTGGCGTCCCTGATCTTCGTCCCGGCCGTGTTCGCCGCGATCTGGGTCGGCCACGAGTTCCCTCTCGACGCCAGCCGCCTGGCCCATTCCATCGGAATGGAGTACATGACGTTTTGGGGACTCGTCTTGCTGGGGTACTGTTTTGTCGCGTCCACAACTCCCGTCTGGATTCTCCTCCAACCGCGCGATTATCTGTCCTCTTACCTGCTGTACGCCTCGGTGGCCGCCGGGGTCGTGGGAATCTTGTTCGGCGGCGTGCAAATCAGCTGGCCGGCTCATCTCGGCTGGTCCAACCCCCAGCTCGGCACCCTGTTCCCGGTTTTGTTCATCACCATCGCCTGCGGCGCTTGTTCCGGATTTCATTCGCTGGTGGCCTCGGGCACCTCGTCCAAGCAACTGAACAAGGAATCGGACGCGCGCGTCGTGGGCTACGGCGCGATGCTGATCGAGGGGCTCGTGGCCGTTATCGCCCTGAGTACAGTCATGATGCTGGCGCCGGGCGACGAACTGGCCGGCAAGCCGCCGCTGATCGTCTACGGCAACGGGATCGCCCGGTTCCTGTCCCTGTTCGGCATCCCCCACCCCATCGGCGTCAGCGTCGGCCTCCTCGCCCTGTCCACCTTCATCTTGACGTCCTTGGATACCGGCACTCGGCTGGCCCGCTACATCGTGGAGGAGTTCTTCAACCTCTCCGGAACCCTCCCCCGATATCTGGCGACTCTGGCGTGCCTCATCCTCCCGGCGCTTTTCATCCTGCTGCCGCTCCACGACGCGCAGGGGAATCCCGTGCCCGCCTGGAAGGCCATCTGGCCGGTGTTCGGAGCCACAAACCAGTTGCTGGCCGGTGTGGCGTTGCTGGTGGTGGTGGTCTGGCTGAAGCGCCGCGGGCGGAGCAACCTGTTCGTGTTCCTGCCCATGGTGTTCATGACGGCGATGACGGTCTGGTCGCTGCTGCTGCTTGTGGGCCAGTACGGACTGTCGGCCATCGGTCTGATCGCCTGGATCCTGCTGGCGCTGGCCGCGGTCCTGATCTGGGAAGCCGGCCGGGTGCTGCTGGGCGGCGTGCCGGCCTGACTGGATCAGTTGTTCTCAAGAAAACGGGCCAGTTCGTCCGGCCCGTTGAAGGGCTGTTGGCAGACCCCGCCACGGCAGACCAACGCGGTCGGGGAACTGCCGTTCGGCCGGTGGGCCAGGTGCGGAATCAGCTCACGAATCCGCTCACCATCCGCGTCCGCCGTCAGCCACAGCCACACTGCGCCCGGCTGGTATGTCCGCTGAGAAACCCGAACCATCTGCCGGAACACCTCGTCGTCGCGCCTGCCGGACAGAACGATCGTCAGCACCCCGCCGGGCTCTTTCTCCAGCGCTCCCAGAAAACGCGCGTGCGCGGAAGGAAGCTGGTCCACGCGGCCGGCCAATCCGCGAACCAACCGGTCGGCCGTTTCGGCATACACATCCAGCCCCGTCAAAGCGGCCAGTTGGTAGAGGTTCTCCAAACTGATCGAATTGCCGGATGGCGTTGCCCCGTCGACGGTTTCTTGGGCGCGGTAGAGCAGCCGCTCTCCGTCCGAAGGTGTCATGAAAAAGCCGCCCGATTGAGAATCCCGGAACAACTCCATCGACCGATCAGTCAGGCGAATCGCGTGCTCCAGGTGGTCGGCTAGTCCGGTGGCCTGATAGGTCTCGAGTAACGCGTGGACCAGAAAGGCATAGTCATCCAACTGGCCATCAATCGCGGACTCGCCGTCGCGGTAACGGTGCCACAGCCGTCCGTCTGCCCGGATCATGTGGCGCTGTAAGAATTCCAGCGCCTGGTTGGCCGCCTCAGCCAGGTCCGGCCGGTCCAGCACCCGGGCGCCCATCGCCAGAGCCGCGATCAACAGTCCGTTCCAGTCAGTCAGAATCTTGTCGTCCCGCAACGGCCGCTGGCGGCTGTTGCGGCTGGCCAGCAGGATGGTTCGGATGCGTTCCCAATCCGCCGGTTGGCGGAAACAACCCGGGTGTGGCGTACCGGCTGGAGAACGGCCGCCATGGCGCAAATACAACACATTGCTGCCGCTGGGTGTGTGCTGATGCGGGTCGGTGAAATTACCCCCGCTGGCGAGATTGAAACAGGCGATCACAGACTCCGCGTCGTCGGGGGACAAGATGCGGCGAATCTGCTCGGTTTGCCACAGGTAGAATTTACCCTCGACGCCTTCGCTGTCGGCATCCTCTGCGGAATAGAAGGCGCCGTCCGGATCCCGCATATCCCGGAGCACATAGTCAAAAATCTCTTCGGCCGTGCGGCCGAACTCCGGATCGCCGGCCGCCTGGTACGCCTCGAGATACGTGGCGGCCATCAGCGCCTGGTCATAGAGCATCTTCTCAAAATGCGGCAGGCGCCAGACGGCATCCGTGCTGTAGCGATGGAAGCCGTACCCGATCTGGTCGTACACGCCGCCCCGCCGCATGTGGATCAGGGTCTGCCGGGCCATCTCGAGCGCCTCGGGCACGCCGGTGCGTTTCCAGTACCGGAGCAGGAAACTGATCTTGTGGGGTGTCGGAAATTTGGGAGCGGAGCCGAATCCGCCCGCTGACTGATCATAGCTGTCCCTCAGCTCATCGTACGCCCGCTCCACTACCCGGAATGGCGACTCGCCGTCGATGACGGCGTGTTCCGCATCCTCCCGGATGGCCGCAACGATTTGCGCCGCATTGCCCGCCAGCTCGTCGCGCCGCTCCAGCCACATGCGGCGAAACCGTGGAATCAGCTCGAGGAGCCCGGGCAAGCCGGGCCGGCCGTGTTTGGGAAAATACGTACCGATAAAAAACGGCTCCCGATCGGCGGTGAGCAGAGCCGTCAGGGGCCAGCCGCCTCTGCCGGTCAACGCCTGGCAAACGGTCATGTACACATGGTCCACGTCCGGCCGCTCCTCGCGGTCCACTTTGATCGGAATAAATGTTTCGTTGATCAGCCGGGCAACCTCCGGGTCGTTGAACGACTCGCGCTCCATGACGTGGCACCAGTGGCAGGTGGCGTAACCAATGGACAGGAAGACGGGTTTCCCCTCCCGTCGGGCGGCAGCGAAGGCCGCGTCTCCCCAGGGAAACCAGTCAACCGGATTATGAGCGTGCTGGAGGAGATATGGACTCTTCTCCGCGGCCAGACGATTTGTGGGGCTGGATGCGTCGCCTTTTCCGGGTCCGGATTCCATGATCATGATCCTGTGATTATCTGGTCGTCAACGGACCGATCCGTACGCTTTTACCAGTTCCGTCAATTTGTCCAGCACCGCTTGGGCGTGGCCGGCCACTTTGACCTTGGGCCAGCTGAAAGCAACCCGCCCCTCGGGATCGATGAGTACGGTAGAGCGAATGACGCCTTCAAATTGTTTTCCATACATGGATTTCCGTCCCCACGCGCCGTACCGTCGCAAAACCGCGTGGGTGGCATCGGTGGCCAGCTGGTGAGTCAATCCATGTTTGGCGATGAATTTCCGATGGCTGTCGGCCGAGTCCGGACTGATGCCAACAACTGTCGCGGCTGCCTGGTCAAACTCATCACGACGGGAGCTGAACTCGTGAGCTTCGCGAGTACAGCCGCTGGTGTTGTCTTTGGGATAAAAGTACAAGACCACCCATTTCCCCCGCAAGTCCTCCAGACGAAGCATCTGACCGTCCGCACTCGGCAGTTCGATCGGGGGAGCCGGCTGACCGGGCTCCGGTTTGCTGGCAGCGTGCATTGAATGGCCTCCTCGTCATTGCGGATACCACGGCTTAGATTGTCGCCGCGCACCCATTGATTCAAGGTGTAACCGTTGGGTTAGTAGGCCGGCATCATCAGCCGGGCTTCGTGTCTCTTGAGAATATCGCGCGGAGGCAGGGGCGGCAGCGTCACATCTTGTATTGGCCGAGGTCGTCGGGTGAAAGGCCCTCGAGCCATTTCTTCATGTCGTCCTCCGACCATTGCTGCTTGTCGGCGATGGAAAAGCTCCGGGACTTGCGGATGACTTCCTCGGCCACGTACACCGGCGCGCCGACCCGGATGGCGATGGCCAACGCGTCACTGGGTCGGGAATCCACGATCTGGAGCTGGTTGATGAGCCGGATGTGAAGTTCGGCGTAATACGTGCTGTCCACCAGGTCGGTGATCACGACTTTTTCGAGCACGGCTGAGAGTTTTGACAGGATCGACCGGATCAGGTCGTGGGTCATGGGGCGCGGGGCCTCGACATGCTCCATCTCCAGGGCGATGGCGTTAGCCTCGAACACGCCGATCCAGATCGGCAACACGGTGGTCTCGGCCGTGTCTTGCAGGATCACCACCGGCGAATTGTTGACCGGGTCCAGAATGAGACCTTTGATGAAAAATTCGATTTGCCGGATCTTGTCCATGGCGCCCGCCTATGACTGTTTTGATGATATCACAGCCGGCGTGATTCATCCACCCGCGGGCTGCGGCACCAGTTCGCCTCGAAGCGAATGGGCGCTGGCGCCGGTCACCCGCACCCGGCGGAAGCGGCCGACCAGAATCGGTTCGCCGGCGAAATGGACAATCTTGTTTTCGGTGGTCCGGGAAGCAAGCTGCCCCGCTTCCCGGCCCCGGCCGTCCACCAGCACGTCACGGATCGAGCCGATCTCCCCGCGATTGTTTTCCAGTTGGATGGCTTCCTGTGCCGCCTGCAGCCGGACGAGGCGTTCCCGTTTGACGGCCCGCGGGACCGAATCCGGCTGGTCGAAGGCGGACGTCCCCGGGCGCGGGGAGTACATGAACGAAAAGATCGAGTCGTAGCGGACGTGCCGCAGGAGCGACAGGGTGTCTTCGAAGTCCTGTTCCGACTCGTCCGGAAAGCCCACGATGAAGTCGGACGACAGGCTGATGTGCCGTCCCGACCGCCGGATCATATCCACTTTGGCGAGATAGTCCTCCGAGGTGTACCGGCGGTTCATGGCCGCCAGGATCCGCGTGGAACCGGACTGGGCCGGCAAGTGGAGCTGGTTGCAGATGACCGGGTACTCGAGCATGACCCAAAACAGCCGTTCGTGAAAGTCTTTGGGATGCGAAGTCGTGAACCTCAGCCGCTTCAAGCCGGGTACGGCTGCGACTTCGGCCAGGAGATCGGCAAACTCGGGCACCGACCCGGCCGGGTCGCGGTAGGAGTTGACGTTCTGCCCCAGCAGCATGATCTCCACCGCCCCCTCGTTAACGAGGCGGCGAACCTCGTCAAGAATCCGACTAGACGGCCGGCTCCGTTCCCGACCCCGGGTGTGGGGCACCACGCAGTACGCGCAGAAATTGTCGCATCCTTCCATGATGGTCACGAACGCGCGGAACGATGTTTCCCGCAGGATCGTGTCCACTTCGACGGGCAATGGATCGTCGTCCATGTCGATATCCACGCACCGCTCCACCCGTCCGGCTTCCAGGTCTGCCAGATGGCTGATCAAACGATGGATTTTGCGCGTGCCGAGGATCAGGTCCAGCCCGGCGAACGCCCGCATGATCGCCCCGCCCTGCTGCTGCGCCACACAACCCATCAGTCCGACCCGCAAGTCCGGCCGCTTCGCTTTGAGGGCCAGCGTCTGTCCCAGGTAGGAATACACCTTCTGGACCGGTTTCTCCCGCACGCAGCAGGTGTTGTACAGGATGAGATCGGCCTCCTGCGGCCGGGCGGCTTTTTGCCATCCTGCCGCGACAAGCAGTCCGGCGGCCTTTTCGGAGTCGAGGACGTTCATCTGGCAACCGAACGTGTGGATGTGGAAGGTTTTGCTATCTGCCATTAGCGGGCCTGGGGGCAGCCGGTCACTCTTTGCTCAAGAGCTGGCGGGCATGTCTGCGCGTGATGTCGGTGATCTGGACGCCGCCGAGCATCCGGGCCAGCTCCTCGACTTTTTCCGTGTGGCTGAGCCGCTCGATGGCGGTGTAGGTCCGTCCGCCGGCAACTGTTTTTTCCACCCTGAGATGATGATCAGCCAGGGCCGCGATGTGCGGCGAATGGGTGACGCAAAAACTTTGGTTGCACGAGGCGACCCGGCTGAGCTTGCGGCCGACGACTTCGGTGGTTCCGCCGCCGATGCCGGCGTCGATCTCGTCGAAGATGAGCACGGCGTCGGGTTCCGAGCGCAGAATCAGCTTGATGGCCAGGGCCAGGCGCGAGAGCTCTCCGCCAGAGGCGATCTTGTGCAACGGCCGCAACTCCTCACCCACGTTTGGACTGGCAAGGAATTCCACCTCGTCCAGACCGGTGGCGGGCGGCGCGTCGCCGGCCTCGACCGGTTGGACGCGAATCTGGAACCGCGTTCCCTTCATGTCCAGCTCGTCAAGGTGCTTTTTCATTTCCCGCTCGACGCTGCGCGCGGCTTTGTGGCGGACCTTGCTCAACGAATCGGCCGCCTGCCGATACCGGCCGAAACGTTCGTCCACTTCCTGCTGCAACTGGGCCGTCCGCGCATCGGAGCCGCGCAGCTGCTCGCGCTCCGCCAGCACGCCCTGATGGTATTCCAGAACCGCATCGAGCGTGGGGCCGTACTTCCGCTTGAGCCGGTCCAGCTGCATGAGCCGGGATTCGATTTCATTCAACCGGTTTTCGTTGTACTCGACGGTGGCCGCGTGGTCGCGGGCGGCGAACGCGGCATCTTCGAGCTGGAACATCACGTTCCGGATTGTTTCGGCGATCCGTTCCAGGCGCGGATCGATGGCCGCCATTTCCTGATGCCGGTTGAGCAGCCGACCCAGCTGGCGCAGCACGGATTCTTCACTCTCGTACAGGGTGTCGTGGGTTTCGATGGAAAGCTGGTAGAGCTTCTCCGCGTTGACCAGAATCCGCCGCTCATCGTTCAGGAGGGTTTCTTCATCACGAACGGGTTGGATCGCGTCGATGTCCGCCGCCTGAAAATCCAGGAGATCCAGTCGCTGCAATCGGGCCTGCTCGTCGCGGACCAGCCGGTCCAGCTCGGTCCGACCGACGGCGATCAGACGCGCCAAGTCCGCCACCGTCCGCAGCGTGTCCCGCTGGCCGTGGTAATTGTCGAGCAACTGGAGATGGTATCGAGGCTGCAGCAGGAGGCGGCAGTCGTGCTGGCCGTGGATCTCCATCAACTCGTCACCCAGCCGCCGCAGGAAGGCCGTGCTGACGAGGCGGCCGGCTACCTGGGCGCGTCCGCCGCTGCCGGCCGCCAGCTCCCGCCGGATCAGCAGCCCGTCGTCCAGCTCGTCCCGTTCGATGCCTTCGTCATTGAGCAGCGGCCAGACGGGACTGCCCGCCGGCAGGTCGAAGATGCCTTCCACCATGGCCCGGTTTTCACCGCTGCGGATCAGATCCGTCGAGCCGCGGGCGCCGGCCAGCAGCCCCACGGCATCGATCAGGATCGATTTGCCGGAACCGGTCTCACCGGTGATCACGTTGAGCCCCGGCCCGAATTCGACCTCGAGTTCCTCGATCACGGCGATATTTCGGATATGCAGGTAACGCAGCACGAGACCGTCCTTTTCTCCCGAAGGATCATCCAGTTAGTGAGGCATTATAGCAAAAGAATCGTTTGACTTGAAAGTGGTTCCATGATATTCATTAACCTTATTTTTTTAAAGGAGATAGGCATTGATCGAGACCCTGTTGACCGCTGGTTCGGGTGGGTTCTCGGGCGGGATTTTCGAGCTCATCCGCAGCGCCGGGATCGTGGCCCAGGGCGTGTTTCTGCTGCTTCTGGTCTTTTCGATTCTTTCCTGGGCCATTATCTTCCAAAAGCTGGTTTTATTCCGTCGAGTGGAGCGGCAATCCTTCAATTTCCTGAAACTGTTCCACGAAAGCAGCAAATTGTCCGAAATCTACAAGCGCAGCGGCGATTTCAAAAACAGCCCGCTGACCGGGGTTTTCCTGGCCGGCTACAGTGAACTCAACGCCCAACTCACGGCCAAGCAGGCACCGGACAGCGATGCCGCCCCGACACTCCACATCAAAAGCATTTCCAATGTCGAGCGGACACTGCGGAAGGCCTCCGCAGTGGAGCTCACCCACCTGGAACGCTCCCTGAGCTGGCTGGCGACCACGGGATCGGTTACCCCGTTCATCGGGCTGTTCGGGACGGTGGTGGGGATCATCAACGCATTCCACGGTCTCGGCCAGTTGGAAACCACCTCCATCCAGGCTGTGGCGCCCGGCATCGCCGAAGCGCTCTATGCCACGGCCTTCGGCCTGTTCGCCGCGATTCCGGCAGTGATTTTTTTCAATCATTTCCTATCCCGGATCAAACACATGGCGTCCTTGCTTGATGATTTCACCACCGAACTGACCAACCTGGTGGAACGCAATTTCACGTGAGGAGCCGACCATGGCGTTCACTCACCCCAACGGCCGGACCATGACTTCGTTGTCCGAGATCAACGTCACGCCCCTGGTGGACGTCATGCTGGTCCTGCTGGTGATATTCATGGTCACCGCGCCCATCATCCAGGCGGGCATCGAGGTCAACCTGCCCCGGACGCGGCACGTCAAAAACTTCAATCCCCACCAGCAGTACGTGATCTCCATCGACCAGCGGAGCAACCTGTACTTCATGACCCGCCAGATCCACATCAACGAACTGGGACCGGCCCTGCGGCAGCGCGTCGGACAGGATCTCAACCAGCCCATCTACCTGCAGGCGGACGGTGACGTCCGCTTTGCCGTCGTCGTGAAGGTAATGGATACGCTTCGCGAGTATGCGTTCACCAATATCCAGATCGTCACGCGTCCAACGATTCAGCAGCGCAAACAATGACTGTCGACGACCGGCATTATCATTACCAGTCGTTGGTCTCCGAGGGAGACCGGCGCAAGTTTCTCATCTCCTCGATCGTGTCACATTTTCTGCTGGTTCTGATCGTGGTGATCTGGCAGTTCGCCGCGCCGGCCGGTCCCACGCTGACCCTGGGCGGCGGCGGTGGCGGCGGACGAGCTATCGGCGTCGGTCTGGTGGAAGGGCTTCCCGCCGGCCAGGAGTACTTCAAACCGCCCGTCCGATTGCCGGAACCCGCCGCCTTGCCTACGCCGAAGCCTACCGAGAAGGTCGTGGAAACTGATCGCGCCGACGATTTCATCAACACCACCAAGCCCGACTTAAGCCGTGCTCCGGACAAACCCTCGTCCGCGGCTCCGGCAATCACTCCCCCTCCGCCCGGTCCCGTCGGCACCGGGGAACAAGCGCCGGGCGTGCGTGGCGGCACCGGCGCCGGCGGACAGGGGGCGGGTGCCGGCCACGGTGTCTCCATCGGTGGATCCGGCGAAGGCTTTTACGATTCTTGGTACGCCCGGCAGGTGGAACAGCGGGTGGGCAGCAACTGGCTGGAATCCCGCATGGGCATACACTTTTCAGGAAAACACCGGACCCTCATCCAGTTTTCCGTCAGTCCGGAAGGGCGCATCGAGGACATCAGAATCGTTGAATCCACCGGTCCGGAAGCCTTCGAACGTTCGGCGCTGCGGGCCGTCCGCGCATCGGACCCCTTGCCTCCCCTGCCCGTTCAATATAAAATGCAGAGGAATCGCGTTCGATTCGTGGCCATTTTCGAATATCCGACACCCTGATCTCGAGGCATGTGATGAAGCGTTTCCGCTTGCTTCCGCTGTTGGCGCTGGGCTGCATGATCTTTCCGCTGGCGCAAGCCGATGATGCGTCCATCGTGATCAAGCCGCGTCCCGCCACGGCGACCGTTCTGGCGATCCCCGAATTTCAGCCCAAGAGCGGCAACCTGGATCCATCCGTCGACGAGTACCTGAAAATCGTCAATGAAACCCTTTGGAACGACTTGGAGTACTCGGCTTTTTTCAAGCTGCTTTCGCGCTCGTTCTACCCGGCCCTGCGCATCAACGAACCCGAGGAGCTGGTGTTCAAGGACTGGCAGGACCGGAATCTCGGCGTGGATTTCATCGTCATCGGCAACGCCCGAATCGAGAGCAACTACCTGGTGGTCCAGTGCCGCGTCTTCGATCTCAAGACGCGGGAACAGGTTCTGGGCAAACAGTTCCGGACCATCCCCCGCTACACCCGGGCCATCGCCCACCGGATCGCCGACCATATCGTGAGTTTGCTGTCCGCCAACGCCTCGCATGGGATCGCGTCCACCCAGATCGTTTTCGAACGGAAAACCCGCACCGGCAAGGAAATCTATCTGGCGGACTACGACGGCGCCAACCTGCAGCCCATCACATCGAACGGCTCCATCAACGTCACGCCGGCCTGGAACCCGTCGAATGAATCGATCGCGTTCACCTCGTACTACGAGGGCACTCCGCGGCTATACCTGGTCTCGCTTTCCAGCGGCCAGCTCCAGGCGTTTCCCCAGAGCGGCGGCCTGCTCACCACGCCGGCCTTTTCACCCGACGGCAAACAGCTGGCCTTTTCCGCCCGCCTCAACGACGCGTCGGACACGGATATCTACGTTGCCGACCTGGACGGCGGCAATCTGCGCAACATCACCCAGCACCCCGGCATCGACATCAGCCCTTGCTGGAGTCCCACGGGCCGCCAGTTGGCCTTCGTCTCCAACCGCGGCGGGGTGCCGCAGATCCACATTTGCGATACGTTCGGCGCCGACCTGACCCGCATTACCATGGAAAGCGGCTACGCCTCTTCGCCGGACTGGTCGCCGGACGGACGCTACCTGGTGTTTTCCTGGAAACCGTCGCGCATGACCCATTTCGACCTTTTTATCGCCGAGGTGGCAACCCAGCGGATCCTTCAACTCACCCAAGGCCACGGCGACAACGAGAACCCGTCATGGGCTCCCGACGGACGCCATATCGTTTTCCAATCCAACCGATCGGGTTCGATGGAAATTTACACAATTTTTGCCGATGGCACCGAATTGAGGCAAATCACGAATCTGCAAGGGTGTTCCAACCCGGACTGGTCGTCGTATGCGTTGAAAAACTGAATTTTTCTTCGGACAGCAGCCAAGTGGATCGTTTATATGATTGAGGTTTGGAGGGAACCATGAAAGTGAACAACCGGCTTCTCATCGTCGGCGTGGCGGTTACCCTGCTCTGTCTAGCCGCCGGGTGCAAGAAACGCACGCCGGTGGCCGCTCCGCCGGCAGCTCAGCAACAGCTGGCGGCGCCGACGATCACGCTGACCGCCCAGCCGCCGATCATCGCCGAAGGCGCATCCGCCACCCTGAGCTGGACGACCACCAACGCAACCGGAGTGACGATCGAAACCGTGGGCCAGTTTCCGCCCCAGGGGTCGACAGTGGTCTCCCCCAAAGCCTCCGTGACCTACGTGGCGGTGGCGACGGGAGCCGGCGGCACTGTGAGCACCCAGGCGCGGGTGACGGTTACTCCCGCACCGGTCACCACCACCACCGAATCTCCGCGAGTGGATGAGACCGATCAGGGATTCACCGTTGAGCAGATATTCAAGAACGAAATCCAGGATGTTTTCTTCGATTTCGACCGCGCTGAAATCACCGCCGAGTACAAGGACATCCTGCGCCGGAACGCGGACGTGCTGATCCGCCGCCTGCCCCAGGTCGGCATCATGATCGAAGGACACTGCGACGAGCGCGGCACCGAGGAGTACAACATCGGGCTCGGCGACCGGCGCGCCAACGCAACCCGCGATTACCTGGTATCGCTCGGGATGAGCGCCACCCGGATCAAGACCATCTCCTATGGCGAAGAACGTCCGTTCGATCCCGCGCACAATGAGGAAGCATGGGCCAAGAACCGCCGGGCGCACTTCGTATTGATCAAACCGTGAGGAGGCCGAAATGAAGCGATGCCTGTTGGCGGGGGGGCTGCTGCTCCTGATGGCCGGCTTGGCCGCAGCCGGGACGAAAGAGGAGTACATTCGCCTGCAAAACGACATCATGACCGTCCAGAACCAGATCCGCATGCTCCAAAAGAGCGTCGATGAGAGCGGCGCCGTTTCCAAAACCCTGATGGAGCAGCTCATCAACCAGATGAGCGCGATCACCCGGATTGTCGACCAGCTCAACAGCCGCCATGAAGAACAGTCCCGCGCCGGCGACGAAAACATCGAGGACCTGATCAACAGCATTCGGACCCTGGCCTCGAAGATCGACGACCAGAGTGTCAAGATCATGAATCTGACCCGCAGCCTGGAGGCGACTCAATCGTCTCTCGAGGAAATGAAATCCCGCCGGCCCAAAGCGGAAACCGCGCCCGACGGCAAGCCGCTCCCGCTGCCCGCCGACCAGCTGTATTCGCTGGCGTACAATGACTACATCCAGGGCAATTTCGAACTGGCGGTACAGGGCTTTCTGGATTTTCTGGCGAATTACAAGGAGTCCGAACTTGCCGACAACGCCCAGTACTACATCGGCGATTGTTATTTCAACCAGGGACATCACGCGGACGCCGTGGAGGCGTTCAACCAGGTGATCAGCCTGTTTCCCAAGGGGGATAAAGCCCCCGCGGCGGTGTTGAAAAGCGGGCTGGCCCATCTGTCGTTGAACAACAATCCGGCCGCCGTGGATGCGTTCAAAAGCGTGATCCTGAAATATCCTGATTCCCCGGAGGCCAACATCGCGATTCAGCAACTGCAGATTCTCGGCGTGGATCCTCCTGCTCGACCAAAAAAACGCTGACAGGAGGCACTACCATGAAAGGACTGAACAAGGTCATGCTGATCGGCCGCTTGGGACGCGATCCCGAGTTGCGGTACACCCAGAACGGACAGACCGTGGCCAAGTTTTCCGTCGCCACCGATGAGGTCTGGATGGACAAGAGCGGCACCAAGCAATCCCGGGTGGAGTGGCACAACATCGTCGCCTGGGGCAAGCTGGCGGAAATCTGCAACCAATATCTCAAGAAGGGCCGCCTCGTATACGTCGAGGGCCGCATCCAAACCCGTCAGTGGGAAGACCAGAGCGGCGGGAAACGCACCACGACGGAGATCGTCATTTCCGACATGAACATTCTCGAAAGCCGGACCGCCGCCGCCGCGGCGGAACCCGCGGCGCCGGAGTACGGCGATGCCACCGCCTCCCGCGAGGAACCGCCGGTCGTGGACGAACCCATCACCGATGACGATGTTCCATTCTAAACGATCCGGGGGCGTGGGCCCCCGGTTTTTTTGTCCGCCCCATCCAGTCGGACGACTGGTTTCCTTTCGTCAATTCATTTTCAAAATCGGGCAAGAATTCGGCGCGCCTCGTTGCGGGCCGCCGCTTGGTTGTAAGCGCCGGCCACCCATTCTGACCGTCTGGAGGAGCCATGTCCGTTTACCTGTATGTGATCCTGGGCTACCTGATCGTGCTGTTGGTGTTCAACTACTACCGTTCGAAGAAAATCAAAAGCCAGGAAGATTTCATGGTTGCCGGGCGGTCCCTGAGTCTCAAGGTGATGGTGTTCACCCTGATTTGCACCTGGATCGGCTCCGGTACGTTCATCGCCGGCGCCGAGTATGCCGCCAAGGCCGGCTGGAGCAGCCTGTGGCTGCCCGCCGGGGCCTGGGTGGGTATCGCGGTGATCTACTTTCTGGCCGGCAAGATCCGCACCTTCGGGCAATACACCATCGGGGACATCTTGGAAGTGCGTTACGGTAAATTCGCCCGGTTGTTCGGCGCCGTCGCCCTGATCATCGCATTCGTCACCATCGTCAGCTATCAGTTCCGCGCCGGCGGCTATATCCTGAACGTGTTGAGCGGTGGCGGCATCAGCGTGGAAACGGGCCAGACCCTGACGGCCGCATTCGTCATCGTGTTTACCGCCCTGGGCGGCATGATGGCCGTGGCCCACACCGATCTGCCCAACGGCATCATCATCGTGCTGGCCTGCCTCGTGGCGGTACCACTGGTGATTCTCTTCGCCGGCGGGTGGAACGCCGCGCCGGCGGCTCTGCCGGCCACACATTTCCAGGCATTCAGCGCCGATTTCGGCGAACATCCCTGGTTGAAGGGCGGCGCCTACTTTCTCGCCACCATGATGCTGTTGATGGGCGTTCAGAGCATGTACCAGAAATTCTACAGTGCCCGGACCCCCAAGGAGGCAAAAACGGCCGTGGGCCTCTGGATCGTCGGCACAATTGTCGTCGAGACGGTGGTGGTGGTGATCGCCATCTACGGCGCTTCCGCCAATTGGGTTCAACTGAAAGAATTTGACATTTCCCGCCAACTCCAAGACGAAATCAGCGCCACGACGGCGCCGATCGACCTCACGGCCCGGATCGATCAACTCATCGGCGAGCGGGAGGCGTCCGGCCAGATCAAACCGGCTCAGGCCGTCGAGCTGCGTGAAATGTTCTCGACCGAAATCGGCCCCCTGCAGGGCGATCGCGAGGCCGTCCTGACCAGGTTGAACCGGATGGGCGACGATCCGGCATCGATTGTCCTGGTGGCCGCCCGCAACCTGACCGGAACCGGCCCGCTCGGTCTGTTGGCAGGCCTGCTGCTGCTGGCCGCCGCCTGCGTCGTGGTGCTGTCCACCGGGATGAATTACCTGCTGTCGCCCAGCACGAACATCATGCGCGACATCTACCAGCGCTTCATCCGACCGGATGCGCCATCTGACCGGATGGTGGCGCTGCAAAAGGTGTTCATCGTGGGCTTGGGCGTCTGCGCCTTCCTGATGATCTTCATTCCCACCATTCTGCGGCTTAAAATTTCCGTGCTGTCCTACAGTTACTTCGCCTACACCATGTACGGCGTCTCCATCACCCCGGCCCTGATCGCCGCTCTGAGCTGGAAACGGGCCACCCGTCTCGGCGGAACTGTGTCCATCATCAGCGGCGCCTTCATGGCTCTGCTGCTGGAGATCGTCGTGCCCAATTTCTTTCCCGAAGTGATGCGCGGCCCCGCCGGATCGCAGGACCCCTGGGGAATCCCGAGCATCTACCCCGCTCTGCTGGTGTCGGTGCTCGGCCTGGTGGTGGTTTCGTACCTGACTCCGCCACCCGAACCGGAAACGCTGAAAGCCCTCTTCCCCGAGAAGTGACCGGAAACAGGCAGACTGGGCGACTGCTCGTCGGTTGGGTCTAGATGCCAAACGTTTCGGTCATATCAGTGAAGTAGTTGTCCGTGAAGCCGGCGATGTAATAGACGATCACCCGGTAGGACGGCATCCGGCCGTCGCGGATCATCTCCCGGTAGCGGCTCGGAAGCCGTTCGGGATTCCCGGAATAACACTCGAACAGCCGCCGGATCTTCTCCGTTTCGACCTGGCGACGGTCATGGATTTCCGGGTGCTGGTAGTAATGGGCGCGCAGGAACTGCTTAAGCCGGAGGATCCAGCGACCCATGTCCTTGGAGTAACTCACCAGCCGATCATGGCAACGACGGACATCCGCGACTGTCTGAATCCCCGCTTCCGCCAGATTTCGCTTGATCGTCGCGGTCATGTCGCGGACCGTATTGTTCATGGTGCGGCGCAGCGTCTCGTTGAAGATGAGGCGCGCATCGGCCCGGGGATAACGGCGCCGCAGCTGGTCGTACCCGCCTTGAAAGTCGTCCAGTTCCCCCAGAATGCATTCCAGGGTAATGAATCCGGCCTCCAGCGCGTCATCCAGATCGGAGTAGGAATAGCAGATCTCGTCGCAGTAATCCACGAGCTGGGACTCGAGGGGCGGCTGGCAGGTGAAATCGAACTCGGCCAGGGCCGGGTCGCTCCGGAAATGATCGTTGGCGGAGTGCTTGATGATGCCTTCCCGGACCTCATAGCTCAGGTTCAGGCCCGGACAAAACGCGTATTTCTGCTCAAATTCGTCCACGATCGTCAGCGTGTGCCGGTTATGTTCGAATGAATCCCCGAACCGCCGGCAGATCTCGTTGAGGATCTCTTCCCCGCAGTGCCCGAGCGGCGGATGTCCCAGGTCGTGGCAGAAACCCAGGCAGGCGGCCAGATGCGTGTTCAGGCCCAGTTTGTCGGCAACGGAACGGCACAGGGTGGCCACCTCGATGCTGTGGGTCAGGCGGGTCCGGTGATGATCGGACCGCCGGCCGGTGATCACCTGGGTCTTGCCGGCCAGCCGCTTGAACGCCCGGGAATGAATGATCCGATCGGTGTCGCGCTCGAAAATTCCGCGGACCGGGTCCTCCAGCTCTTCCGGAAAACGGCGCCCCCGGGAATCGGCGTCGCGCATGGCGTAACAGCTCAACATGCCGGCGGTTCTCCTCCAAGTCATTCGAGTCAGAAGGCATTGTAGGCCCATCGGGAACGGTTGGCAAGCCGCCGGACGCTTGATTTTGGCCCGGGAAGGAGTTACAATCCATGGCAATGAGAAAGCTGATCAGACCCACCCGCGAAGAACTCGACCGGCTGAAAAAACTGTCCAGCCACTCCTCGGTCGTCACCCGCCGCCGCTCGCCGGCGGATGAGACGGGCAGCGAAACACTCTACCTGCAGCAGCACAGCCAGCACCAGACGCCCATGATCGTCCGGCTGACCTCCGGCGAGGAGATCCATGGCTGGATCGAATACTACGACCTGCATTTCATCCGCATCACGGTGGACCGGGGACCCAACCGGTTCGTCTTCAAGCGGGACATCCTGTGCATGCACGAGGACCTGGCGGCGCTCAAACGCCGCCGGCTCACCCGCTGACTCCCCGGCGGCGCCATCACCACCAGTTGAAGACATCGTGGCCGAGTTTGAACGCCCAATTGAGCGTCATGGCGGCGATCAGACCGATGCCCGCGACGATCCGCTCGGCGCGGCTCATCTCCAAACGGAAACCCGGCCAGCGCAACAGCCACTGTCCCGCCACCTGGATGATCAGGGCGACCAGCGCCGCAAAGACCACGACACCCAGCGGCGACATGATCACCGCCTCGACCCACCGCCCGTGGGTGAGGAGGACGAACGCAGTCGTCATCCCGCACGTCGGACACGGCAGACCCGTGAAGGCGCGAAAGCTGCACAGCGGCACCGGGACTGTATCAAACGGGAAGAAGCGGGCGATCAGCAGGGCCATGACGCCGAGAATGCTGATCGCCCGCGAGTAGTACGAGATCGGCCGGGCGGGTTGAACAATCCACTTCATCAGAAAACCTTGAACTGGATCCGCAGATAGTCCTTCGGATTCTGCCGGACGTCGTAGATGAGCTTGGCCAGTTCGGCCAGCGCGCTGTTCAGGTTCTCATACAGCTGCTTGTCCTTGAGCAACTGGCCCATCGTGCCTTCGCCCCGGTCGATCTGCTCCAGGATCTGGCGCACTTTCATGAGCGAATCCCGCGCCTCCTCGAACAGGGCCGGGTCGGTCGACATTTTGCCCAGGGTGCCCTCACCCCGCTCGATCCGCAGGAGCAGTTGGTCCACCCTGGCCGAAATTTTTCGGAGGTTGTCGTAAAGTTCGGGGTCGTTGATCAGCTTGTTGACCGTTCCCGCGGAGGAATTGAGCCGGCTGATGAACTGGTTGAGCTCCTTGGCGGTCGCAGTCAGCTCGTCGTACAGGGCGCGGTTGTGAACCAGCTGGCCGAACGTTCCCTGGCTGCTGCGCAACTCGTCCATGAGTCCCCCGGCCCGCTGGACGGTCACGTCCAGGTTCTGGATGGTATCCACCAGGGAGCGGTGGAGGCTGGTTTCATTGATCAGCTGGCCGATGGTGCCTTCGCCGGCATCCAGCTTGGCCACGATGCTCTTGACCCGGTCCGAAATGTCGCCGAAATTGGCCATCAGGTCGTTGGCGTTTACCATCAACTGCCTGATCGTGGCCTCGTTGACCGCCTCGATGAAGATGTGACCCTCGGCGGTCCGGCGCGGTTCCTCCGGCAACCGTCCGATGCTGATATCCACGTACTTGTCGCCCAGCAGGCCGATGGAGCCGATGCTCACCTCCGAATCGCGCTTGATCCAGCCGGCAAACTCATCCTCGATCTGCAGGACCAGCCGGATACTCTGGATATTGCCGCGGGTGGTCTTGAGGTCCTGCCGCGTCGCCTGCCGGTTCTTGCGGAGACGGGCCAACCGCTCTTCCTGCAGCAGGATCTCCTCCCGCCTTTTGGCGGCGTCCGCGGGCTTGGCGGAGGCGAGTCCCGCCCGGTCGCGCGCCACCGATTGCTCGACGTCCAGGATCAGATCGTCGTACCGTTGGATGTCGGCAACGAGCTGCTGGATCTTGTCGTTGGTGTCACGGTTGGCCTGGGTGTCCGGCGGAGACTTCTCCAGCTTGATGTCCTCGACGTTGCCGATCTCGATGCCGTTGAGCCATACCGGGGCGCCGGCCTTCAGCCCGGAGATTTCCGGCAGGTAGGTGACCGCGTATGACTTGGGGGTGAAGAAGCCCCGTCCCCCGCTCACCCGGACGATCATGAAGATCAGGATGGCGAAGCTGCCGATGACGAATATGCCGACGCGAAACTCGTGCCAATTGAATCTCTTCTTGCGCCTCTCCATCGCGGTACCACTCCTCTGTCGGTTCGGTTAGGAAACAAATTCCCGAATGTACGGATCGTCGCTGGCGACCAGCTCATCCATGTTGCCGGTGAACATGATCCGCCCGTCCCGCAGCACGCTGAATGACGTGTGAATGAAACACTGGTCGGCAGGCTCCCGCTCCACCCGGATGTCGCCGGGCGAGGCGACACGGGCCGTATGTTCCGCCAGGAAATAGGCGGCATTGAGGTCGTGCGTCACCACAACCGAGGACATCCCCTCCATGTCGCGGAGCTTGACCAGCAGGTCGCAGATCGATCGCGCCGTTACGGGATCGAGCCCCGCCGTGGGTTCGTCGTACAGCATGAACCGCGGTTGTCCGGCCAGGGCGCGAGCGATGGCGACCCGCCGGCGCATGCCGCCCGACAGCTCGGCCGGTTTCATGTCGATGGTGTGGGCCAACCCGACGAAACCCAGCAGGCGGATGACGATTTCCTCGATCTCGTGCTCTTCCCAGCCCCCCTCGTCGTACAGCCGATAGCCCACATTCTGCCGGATGGTCAGCGAATCGAACAGCGCGCCCTCCTGGAAAACGATGCCCATCTGGTCGCGGATGGCGATCAGTTCCTCTTCCTTCAGCCGGGAGATATCCGTGTCGTTGACCACCACCTGCCCTGAATCGCACCGATCGAGGCCGATGCAGAGACGCAACAGGGTGGATTTGCCGGAACCGCTGCCGCCCAGCACGATCAAACTTTCAGCCGGCCCCACCCGCAGGGAGACATCCTGCAGCACCGGGGCGCCGGCATACGACTTGTAGACGTTGAGCATTTCCAACATGGTGCGCTCAGTGCATGAACTCGATGATGAGTTTATTCAGAATGAAATCCGACATGATGACCAGGATGGATGCGGTGACCACCGACTTCGTGGTGGCCCGCCCCACGCCCTGGGTGCCGCCCCAGGTCCGCAGTCCGTGATGGCAGCCGACCATGGCCACGATGAAGCCGAAAACCAGCGGCTTGCCCAGCCCGCCGATCAGGTCCTCATAGGTCAGCGAGTCGAACGCCACCGACCAGAACAGCGACGTCCGCAGCTTCAGTTCGTATAGCGAGACCAGCCAGCCGCCGATCAGTCCGAAAAAATCACAGACGGCCGTCAGCAGGGGCAACATGGATACCGTCGCCATCATCCTGGGGGTGACCAGCTTTTTGACCGGGTCGGTGCCCAAGGCGCGCATGGCGTTGATCTGATCGGTCACCACCATCGAGCCCAGCTCCGAGGCGATGCCCGAACCGATGCGCCCGGCGATCATGAGCGCCGACAGGACCGGGCCCAACTCGCGCACCAGACTCATGGAAACGAGCTGGCCGGTCAAGCCCACCGCCCCGAAGGAGCGCAGGGTGCTCGAGGTCTGGAGGGCGAGGACGCCACCGGTGAAAAATCCCGTCAGGATGATGATGGTCAGCGAGCCGACCCCGATCAGGTCCATTTGCTCGAACGTTTCCCGGATGTAGCGTGGCCGGCGGAACAGGTTCAGGATGGCCTTGAACGCCAGCAGGCTGAAGTCCTGGATCTCAACCAAAAAACTGATGATCAGGTTCAGAAACATGGTGCTTGTTCAGACTCGAATCAAACGTCAATCTTATACCATACAACCGCGCGGAGACCAACCGCTCCCGGGAGCCGGGATCAGGAGCGCGGGTGATATTTTTTGTAGATCTCCTTCAGTCGCGCCTGTGTCACGAAGGTGTAGATCTGGGTGGTGGCGATGTCCGCGTGCCCCAGCATCAGCTGCAGCGATCGGAGATCGGCTCCGTTTTCCAGCAGATGGGTCGCGAACGAGTGGCGCAGCAGGTGCGGGGTGATGTTTTTCATGATCCCCGCGTTGCGGCCGTGACGCTTGATGTTCTTCCAGAACCCCTGCCGGGACATCCGCCGGCCGAAACGGTTGACAAACAGGTAGGGCTCCGGCTGCCTGAGCAGCAGGTTGCGGGCTTCACGGATGTACCGCTGCACCCAGTCACGGGCCTGGTTGCCCACCGGGACGATCCGTTCCTTGCTGCCCTTGCCGAGGCAGATGATGTAGCCGATATCCAGGTTGAGATCGGGCACTTTGACGTTGACCAGCTCCGTCACCCGCAGCCCGGTGGCATAGAGCAGCTCCAGCATGGCTTTGTCCCGCAACCCCTCCGGCGTGTCCGGATCGGGCCGCGCCAGCAGCGCGTCCACTTCGTCCGGACTCAGGTATTTGGGCAGCGTGTGCCAACGCCGGGGCGCCTCCAGCAGTTCGGCTGGATCGCTGCCGATGTGGCCGTCCGCGGCCAGAAAGCGGAATAAACCCCGCAAGCTGGCAACAGACCGGGCCACCGAGGACGGTTTGTAGCCGGATGTGTACAAGTCCTTCAGATAGGCCAGCAGATCCACCCGTTCCACCCGGGTCACATCCTGCCCACGCGCCTCCAGGAAGCGCCGGAATCGCTGCAGGTCCGTGCGGTACGCGGCAATAGAGTTCGGGGCCAACCCTTTTTCAACGGTCAAATGCTGCAGAAATTCGGCGAAAAAATCCCGGCTCATGCTCAAAGCACGACGTATGGATTGAAGTGGATTTCGTCTTCCACCGTGCTCTCCGGGCCGTGCCCCGGCAGCAGCCTCGCGTGCGGCGGCAGCGTGAGGATCTGCTTCCGGATGGAATTGAGCAACACGGTCTCGTCGCCGCCCGGCAGGTCGGTCCGGCCGATACCGCCGGCAAACAGGGTGTCGCCCGTGAAACAAACCGTGTCCAGGAGCAGGCAGCACCCACCCGGAGTATGTCCCGGAGTGTGTAGAATCTGGATGGTCAGTTGGCCCACCGCCAGTTGTTGACCATCGTCCAGCCATCCTTGCGGTTCCGGACACGGCCGGGCCTTCAGGAGCGGGGACAGCCCGAAGATGTCCGGTGCGGTGAGCAGATACCGGTCGTCGCGATGCATGTGGCCGGGTGCGGGGAAGTCATCCGCCACGTCAGCGGCGGCGGCCCAATGATCCATGTGCCCGTGCGTGTAGAGCATCATGACCGGTCGCCAGCCCAACCCCCGCAGCCGCCCCACGATGCGGCCGCCGTCGGCTCCGGGATCGATCACGGCGGCTTGCCGGGTTGCCAGGCAGCCGACCAGATAGCAGTTCACTTCGAGCGGCCCCACCACGATGGGTTCAATCCGGAAGCCGTTCATCACGCGTCCTTGACCGCCGAAGACGTCGCCGGGAAGACGACCCGGAGCAGAAAGCCGCCGTTTTCCGTCAGTTCGAAATCCAGCTGGCCGCTCTGCCGGGCAATCAACCGGTTCAGGAGGACAAACTGGAAATCCCGCGCCACGTCAAAAGTGGCGAGTTTGTCCCGATTGATCCGCCCACCCTGGGCGTGATTGAAACGGATCATGAGTTCCGGCGCCGCGTTTTCCCGGGCAAGACAGACCGCCTGCAGTTTGCCACCGGATACAAAATCCAACAACCGGTCGATGAACAGGCGGAGTCCCAGCGTGGTGAGTTCCTCGTCCAGCATCACCGGCCCCAACCGGACGTCAAATTTGGCATCAATCTCGACGCTCTTGGCCACGGTCTTTGACCGGATCGCGGCGAACACGTTGTCCAGCAAGGGAACCAAGGCCACCGGCTGGATCTTGAAGGGATAGTCGCGTTCGGTGATCACCCGGGTGAATTCCAGTTTCTGCAGGCTGCGTTCGATCTTTTCGATCTCGACAACGCAGTTGCGGAACAGGAGCGGATCGTAGGCGTCGCGCATACTCCGCTTCACGCCGTCTTCGAGCATCTGGACGAAGCCGCGCAGGCTGGCCAGGTGAACCCGAATCGACTGGCCGACGGCGTAGACCGTGTTGAACTCCGTGGCCTCCCGCAAGGCCATCTCCAGTTCGGACACCTGAATCGCTTGCCGGCTGCCGATCTGTTCCAACCGGCTGATCTCCGCGTTGAGTTTGTCCAACTCGCCCTGGTAATACAAGGTTTTCCTCAGGACGAACGACCCCATCTCCACCAGGCGCAGCAATGTGCTCAGCGACGCGGCATGGAACACCTGCGTCCGGGTGGATTCCAAGACGATATAACCGTAAATGTGCTTGAAGGTCACCAGGGGGATCACCAGCACTGATTGCAGCCTCTTTGGCGGCGAAGGCAGGGAGTACTTTTTCATCAGGGCGAACGCGTCAGGAGCATAGAGCAGCTGTTTGCCCCGTTCCAATTCCTGCCGGGCGCTGGGCAACAGCGACAGGATGAGGGGTTGTTCCAGCATCTCCCCGTGGCGGACCGCGATCCCGCCGTCAGGTTCTTCCAAGAGCAAGGTGACATTGGTTTCCGGATAGGTCTCCTGGAGGTAGCGGAAAAAGGCCTCCATCACTTTGTCCAGAGCGGCGAACACCGCAATCTCGCTGAGAAAAGCTGAAACGGTGTCGGCCTCCTCCGATCGACGGGCCAACTCGTTCTGCAGGGCGCGGTAGGTGAACAGCGCCTCGACGATTCGTCCGATCCGGGCCAGGTCCTTTTCCCGGCGATCGAGCTCCTCCACGGTGAGCGGCAGCAACACGCCGCCGACCGTTTCGCCGGCATGACTGATGGGATACAGGATCATCGATTGAAAAACTTCAGTCCCCGCCTCGGTGGTCATGCCGTTTTCCCAACCGACGGGCAGGCGGACAGGTTCCAGCCGGCCCTCCATAACCGGTCCGGCCTGGTTCAGGATCCGTTCGGTCAGCTGGGCGGCATCAAGACGGGGGGATGGGAATTGATGGTTGAGCACTTGTCCCGTCGCCGAATCCCTTAACACGAAGGCGGCGTAGGGCAGCTTGAGGATGCGGCCCAGCTCATCGAAGGCTTCCGGCATCCGCCGGGCGGCCCGGTCCACGTCACAGATGATGGCGCACGCCTGTTCGTAGAGGGTTTCACGGAAACTCAGTTCCACGGTCAGGTCACCGATTGTCTTTGCCGCGACCTGGTTCCGCCGGTCGGCCTCCCGCCGCTTCCGTTCCAGGTAGTTTGCCAGAGCGGCCATTGCCAGGACGAGCAGGGCGAGCATCCAGGGGATCCAATTGGACACGGCCAACATCACCGGGACATTGTACGCTTCAGGCATGCCGACTCCGCAGGTTAGCATATTGATATTCAACAGTTTCTGCATTATCCCACCGCCTTCCGGACCTGTCAAATCCAAATTTCCCCAAGCGGTCCTCCGGTGGCGGAGCGGCACAACTTTCATGTTGCAATCCATTTGTGATTCCAGTATTTTGGCCACTTGTCGAGGACATGATGCTCACTTTCACGCGAACCATCGGCGCCGGCGGGCAATTCCTGCTGACCAAACTGACGGCCGCCCTGGGGCGGATCAAGGTCAATCCCAACCTGATCACCCTGCTGGGCTTCGTCATCAACATCGTGGCCGCCTTCTATCTCTCCCGGGGCGAGTTCGGCATCGCCGGCACCATCATCTTCATCGCCGGCGCCATGGACATGCTGGACGGCGCGGTGGCCCGCCTGACGAACACCGCCACAAGTTTCGGCGCGTTCTTCGACAGCGTCATCGACCGGTATTCCGACATCGTGCTCTACCTGGGCCTGATCATTTATTTCGGCAAGATGCCGCGCATGACCTATGTCGTGCTGGTGGGGATCTGCATCATGGGATCCATGATGACCAGTTACACCCGTGCCCGCGCCGAGAGTCTGATCGAAAAGTGCAAGGTGGGATTCCTGGAACGGCCGGAACGCGTGGTGCTGCTGATCCTGGGCACCTGGTTCTACCGCGTGGAACACGTGCTATGGGTGATTGCCATCCTGTCCAACTGGACCGTCATCAGCCGGATCATCTTCACTTGGATGGAGCTGTCAAAAGTGAACATCCTGATGCCCATCACGCCATCCGTGCGACCCGGCGCCTGCCCCGCCGAGCCGCCCCCCCCCATCAAGAGCTGATTGAGCCGGACCCCGAGTCATCAGGCCACCGCCACACGTTCCGCTCATCCACTCGTCCTGCCCTTTTCGGAGGTCAGCGGGCTTATCGTTGATATTTTTTGACCGCCCGGTTGTGCTCGCGCAAGTTGTCGGAGAACAGGTGCCGGCCATTGTTCATCGATACAAAATAGAGATAATTGCTTGAGGCGGGTTTGATCGCGGCCATGATGGCGCCACGCCCGGGATTGGCGACGGGGCCCGGGGGCAGCCCGCTGTTCAAATAGGTATTGTAGGGCGACTGGCGGGCCAGGTCGCTCCGGTTGATCTCGCCGTCCCACTCCCCTTTTGCCAGCCATTCCGCGTAGATCACCGTGGGATCGCACTGCAGGCGCATGCCCCGCTCCAGCCGGTTGACGAACACCGATGCCACCAGCGGCCGCTCGTCGGACGCACCGGCTTCTTTTTCGACCAGCGAAGCCAGGGTCACCAGTTGGTGGGCGTTCCAGCGGGTTTGGATGCCTCGCGCCACCAGCAGCGGCAAGGCGACCTCCCGAAACCGGTTCACCAAAACCGCTGTCAGCTCCTCCGCCCGCATGCCAGCGGGCACCTCGTACGTGTCGGGGAACAGATAGCCCTCGAGGGTTCTGGCTTCAGGCGCGAAATCGGCCACCCGGCGGGGATCCGACCAGAGCCGCCGGTACTCGTCGTACCGGCCGATGCCGGCTGACTCCAGCTCACGGAACATGCGCGACGCGGTCCACCCTTCGGGAAGGGTCACCGTGACGCGTGCCACCTCACCCCGCACCACCGTTCGGGCCACCTCGGGCAGAGTCAGCGGACGATGAAACCGGTAGGTTCCCGCCTGCACCCGGTGAGTCCAATCCTGCCATTTCAAGAAGTGCACGAAAAAGCGGGCACTGGCGACGATGCCGGCATCTTCCAGCCGGATCGCGGCGGCTTCGGCGGTGCAGCCGGGATCCAAACTGACCGTCACCTCGGAGTCCAGGTAGCCCTGATACGGGGTCTGAAACAGGAAGGTATATCCCTCGCGCAATTCGACAGACAGCCAGAGGGCCGCGCCGACGACAACCGTTACGGCGGCGAGCTTGAGCCAGGTTCTACCACCGCGCGAGGACAACGGCATCCCCCTCTTCCAGGTATCGGCGCAGGATGGTCGCCGCGGCCAGGGCATGTTCGTCGAATCGTGATCGACGGGCTGGCCGACCGGCCAGCCACTCGGCCGCTTCAAGCGAGGTGTACCGCTCGTCGACGCCCAGGACCGGCCGGCCCAGACGGCCACGGAGGCGCCGGGCGAACCGGTCCATCCGGCGGCTGGCGTTGCCGGCCTGTCCGTCGATCCGGACGGGATAGCCGATCACGATGGTACCGGCTTCCAGTTCGTCGGCTGAACGCCCGATGGCGGCGAAATCCGACTCCGCGTCGGCCCGTTTCAGAGTTCCGACGGGGCGGGCCAGACAACCGGTTGGGTCGGACGCCGCCAGGCCGATGGTTTTTTCGCCCACATCCAGCGCCAGGTAACGCACTCCGCCCTCCAGCATGCCGTTGCGCCATTATACATGGCCCGGTTCAACCGACAAATTCCCTTTTATCCATCAACGGCTTCTAGTATAATCCCCCCGCCTGAACTCGGGAGGTTTCATGATCGAACGTGGCAAGCTGATGGTGCTGATTCTGTCCGCCGCGGTGGTCATTTATGTGGTCGTCGGCGGATTTCTCGGCCGCGTGGTGGCCAAGGATGAAACGTATCAGAATATCTCCCTGTTCAACGACGTGCTGAAAAAGGTCCAGGACGAGTACGTTGAAAAGCCCCAGATGAAACCACTGACTGAGAATGCCTTGAAAGGATTGGCAGGCGGCGTGGATGCCTTCTCGACCTACCTCAATCCCGACGAGCTGCAGTTTGTGCGCGCCAGTCTGGAAAAAAAAGGCGGGCTCGGCATCGTGTTGTCAGCCCGGGTCGGCTATTACCGGATTTTGCAGGTCTGGCCCGATACGCCCGCCGAGAAGGCCGGCCTGTTCCCCGGTGACGTCATCGAAGAAATCGATGGGCAGGGAGTCAGCGAAAAGAGCTACCCCGTCACGCTGGCGATGCTCCGGGGCGATGTGGGCCGAAAAGTCAAACTGGGCGTTTCCCGCGGCCGCGTGGACGAACTTCAGGAGATCGTCGTCCAGATGGACGAAATCCGGCCACCCCAGCCCGAAACGCGCATTCTCGAAACCGGCGTGGGTTATATCCGCCTGATGAACTTGCATCCGGCGGCGGCGGATGATTTCCAGCGGGCTCTCAACACGCTGGTCAGCAGCGACATCAAACAGTTGGTGCTGGATGTGCGCGATTGTTGCGGCGGCGAATATGAACCGGCCCTGCGCATCGCCGACATGCTGATGGACGAAGGCGTGATCGCCGTGCGGCGCGGCAACGCGGCCGCGGAAACCCGCATCACCGCAACGAAGGACGCCACCCTATTCCGCGGCCCCCTGGTGGTGCTGGCCAACGGGTTCACTGGCGGACCGGCCGAGGTGCTGGCCGCCGCGATCAAGGACAATGCGCGCGGCGCCCTGGTTGGCCAGAAGACCAACGGCACCGCGTCGGAACAGAAATTCATCGAGTTGGCCGACGGATCGGCGCTGTACATCACCCATGTCCGGTATCACACGCCCGCCGGTCGCCCCATCATGAACACGAAGTCCACCCTGGCGGGAGTCAAGCCCGTCATCAAGTCGCCCCCCGCGGACTTTGCGGTATCGCTTTATATCGACTACGAGATGGCCACGGGACAGGATGCCTACCCCCTGTACCGGAAGTATATCGACACCGTGTACGCCAAGCAGCTGGAAAAAGCGCTTGAGGTCCTCAAGCAGGGGGAGGCAGCCGAGCCGGTGGCAGCCTAGCCCTGCGGGTCAGCCTGCCCACCCGTCGGAAACAGCATGATCTGGAAATCATTCGAGGGAGTCATCGAGCCGGATTCCGCCGAAGCGCAGCTTCTGGAGCGCATCGATCCGGACAGCCTGCCGATCCATGTAGCCATCATCATGGACGGCAACGGCCGGTGGGCCAAAGCCCGCAACCTGCCCCGGATCGAGGGCCACAAGGCCGGCACGGATTCTGTCAAACAGGTCATCGAGACCGCCGCCCGTCTGGGCGTCCGCTACCTGACCCTCTACGCGTTTTCCGTTGAAAACTGGAAGCGCCCCAAGACGGAAGTCCAGCAGTTGATGCGGCTGCTCAAACACTACCTGAAAAACGAGTTGGGCACGCTGCTGAAGCACGACATCCGGCTGCGGGCCATCGGGCGGCTGGACGAAATGGAAGGGCCGGTCCGGCATCTGCTGCGGGAGACGGCCGCCCGGACGGCTAAAAACCGAGGGCTGCAACTCAGTCTGGCCCTGAACTACGGCGGACGGACCGAATTGGTGGACGCGGTCCGCGCCATTGCCCGCCAGGTCCACGCGGGCGCCCTCGCGCCCGAACAGATCGACGTCGAGCATATCGCCCGGAACCTGTACACCGACGACATTCCCGATCCGGACCTGCTGATCCGGACCAGCGGCGAGTATCGGTTGAGCAATTTTCTCCTCTGGCAGATCGCCTACACTGAGTTTTACATCACCCCCACCCTCTGGCCGGATTTTCGGCAGCGCCACCTTCTGGAGGCGGTTCTGGACTTCCAAAAGCGCGAGCGCCGTTTCGGCGGGCTCGCCGGCGAGAGATCGTCCTAGTTTCATGATCACGCGCATCCTTTCCGCATTCGTACTGATTCCCGTGGTCATCGCCGTCGTTTTCCTTGCTCCGCCGGTGGTGTTCAGCGCGGCGGTCGCCCTGATCACCTTGTTTGCCTTCAGCGAGTTCATCCGGTTGCGACACGGCCAGGCGAACGGTGCGCCCGGCTTCTGGCCGATCATGGTCGCGGCCGGAATCTGCGGGTTCGTGGTGATTCATCCGGTCTTTCCAGATCATCGAGTGGCCGGCAGCGTGACCTTTTTCATGATCGCCGGATTGATGGCCGTACTGTTCAGCAAGCGAAACGAAGAAATCGTCGGCCGGCTGGTGTGGCCCGTCGCAGGTTTCTGTTACGTGTTCGTGCTTTTTTCCTTTGTCTTTGACATCCGCTTCGGGATCGACCCGCGTCGCGGCGCCTACGCGCTCATGGCATTTCTGTTGATTCAATGGGTGGGCGATACTTTCGCCTATTTCACCGGCACCTGGCTGGGCCGTCACCCGCTGGCGCCGCGAATCAGCCCGAAAAAAACGATCGAAGGCACCATCGGCGGGATGCTTGGCAGCGCGGGGGTCGGCCTGGCCGCCTGGTGGTTGCTGCCATCGGCCCAGCCGCTCTGGCCGTTGCTGCTGCTGGGGGGCGCCGCCGGGGCGCTGGGCCAGCTCGGTGATCTGCTCGAATCCCAGTTCAAGCGCGCGGTGGGCGTCAAGGACTCATCCCGCATCATCCCGGGGCACGGCGGCGTACTGGATCGGCTGGATTCGTTGATTTTCACGGCGCCCTTCTTCTACTACGCCGTGCAGTGGGGCGTCACATCCGGCTATGTCACACTCGGCTAAGAAAGGCATCGCCATCCTCGGATCCACCGGTTCCATCGGCCGGAGCACGCTGGACGTTTTGCGCGCCCAACCGGACCGGTTTTTCATAACCGGCCTGTCCGCCGGACGCAACATCAAGAGTCTGGCGGACCAGGTCATGGAATTCCGGCCGCGGCGCGTCTCCGTCCAGGACGAGACTGCCGGGGAACAGCTGGCCGCCGCGCTCAGGGAGCGCTTTGCGGCCGGCCCGCTGCCCGACATCGTGACGGGCACGGCGGGCGCCGTCGCCGTGGCGACCGCGCCGGACACCGCGCTGGTTGTCGCGGCCATGGTGGGCGTGTCCGGCCTGGTGCCGACCTACCGCGCCATCATGGCCGGCAAGGATATCGCCCTGGCCAACAAGGAAACCCTGGTGGCCGCCGGCGAACTCATGATCACCGCCGCCCGCAAACAGAACGTCCGGCTGCTGCCCGTCGACAGCGAGCACAGTGCGATCTTCCAGTGCCTGCAGGGTGACCAGCTCCGCTACGCCAAACGCATCTGGCTGACGGCGTCCGGCGGTCCGTTTTTCCGGACGCCGCCTGAGGATTTTGCCGCCATCACGCCGGACGTGGCGCTTCGACATCCCACCTGGCGGATGGGACCCAAGATCACCATCGACTCCGCCACCATGATGAACAAGGGCCTCGAGGTCATCGAGGCGCACTGGCTGTTCGGCCTGCCGCCCGACGCCATCCGGGTGGTGATCCATCCGCAATCGACGATTCACTCGCTGGTGGAGTTCGTCGACGGCTCAATTCTCGCCCAGATGGGCCGGACCGACATGAAGCTCCCGATCCGCTACGCCCTGAATTATCCCGAACGCGCGGCCTGCGGCGATGCGGCCCTCGACCTGCTGGCGGCGTCGCCGCTGGAGTTCCACGAGCCGGAGCCGGCCAAATTCCCCTGCCTCGCGCTGGCCTACGACGCGCTGAGAGCGGGCGGCAGCCTTCCGGCGGTGCTCAGCGGCGCCAACGAGATTGCCGTTGAGGCGTTTCTGTGCCGCCAGATCGCGTTCACCGAGATTCCCGAGGTGATCCGTCACACCATGGCGACGATGGCGCGCTCGCCCCTGACTGACATCGACCAGGTCATAGACGTCGACCGGCAGGCCCGGGCTGTCGCGCGGCAGATGATTCGATCCCAACATTCCGTTTAGGTTGGATATTAATGGACTACTTGATCAATGCCGTCTCCTTCGTCCTGATTCTGGGCCTCATGATTTTCATTCATGAGTTGGGTCACTTCGTCGTGGCCCGGCTGCTGGGCATCCGGGTCGAGGTGTTTTCCCTCGGTTTCGGCCGGCGGCTGTTCGGGTTCAGCCGCGGCGGCGTCGATTACCGCATCAGCCTGATTCCCCTGGGCGGGTACGTGAAGATGGCCGGAGAGTATTTTGGCGAGGAGCTGTCCGGCGACCCGGACGAGTTTCTCGTCCGGCCGCGCTACCAGCGGATCATGGTCATGCTGGCCGGACCCGCGATGAACATTGTCCTGGCGGTCGCTCTCATGTCGGTCAACTACATGGTGGGAATCGAGCTCCCGACCTTCTATCACGACGACGCCGTGGCCGGTTACATCGTGGACGGCTCGCCTGCCCAGGCGGCCGGTCTGGCCGTGGGGGACCGGATCATCGCCCTGGCCGACCGGCCGGTCAACGATTGGGCCGAGTTTCAATTGCTGGCCATCAGTTTCTCCAAGCAGACTGTCAACCTGCGGTATCAACGTGACGGACAGGATCGAAGCACATCGATCGTCCTGGCGGAGACGCTGCAGGATCCGTCGGAGATTACGGGCATCCTGCCCATGATTCCCACCCGGATTTCCACGGTGGCCGAGGGGTTCCCCGCCCATCGGATCGGCCTGCGGCATGGCGACGAGATCATCGAAGCCACCGACGGACAGCACACGGCCAGGGGTTACATGGACATCTCCCGCCTGATCCAGCGCAGCGTGGGCCGCGAGGTGTCGCTGTCGGTGAAACGCGGCCAGGATCTGCTCACTTTGGCGGGCCAGCCGGCGCTCTCCACGGACAAACCCCAACGCGGCGTTCTGGGCTTCACCATCGCCATCGACCGGATGGAAGAACGTTACGGCCTGATCGAGTCAATCCGCCGGTCATTGCAGGACAACTATAATTTCGTGGTGATGACCTATCGCGTCCTGGGCAAGGTGGTCAGCGGCCGGCTTTCCATGCGACAGCTCTCGGGCCCGCTGGGCATCGCCGAAGCCTCGGGCGAGGCGGTGAAAACGCTGAAACTCACGATCGTGTTCAGCTTCATCGCGCTGATCAGCGTCAACCTGGCGGTGGTCAACCTGCTGCCTGTCCCGATGCTGGATGGCGGCATGATCTTCCTGCTGCTCATCGAGATGATCCTGCGCCGCGACCTTCCCCTGCGATTGAAGGAACGGGCGGTCCAGATCGGATTCGTGATGCTGGCCATGCTGATGGGCGTGGTCATCGTCCTGGATATCATGAAGGCGCTGGGTTGAGGCTGCACCGTGCGCATCGAACGGCGACAGTCGCGCTCTGTTCGGATCGGAACCGTCCCCGTCGGCGGCGACGCACCGATCTCGATCCAGTCCATGACCAACACGGACACGCGGGATGTGGCCGCTACCGTCGGCCAGATTCTTCGGATGGAAGCGCACGGGTGCGATCTCGTCCGCTGCGCGGTGGTGGACCGGCAGGCCGCGGCCGCTCTCGAAGCGATCATCCGTCAAATCCATGTTCCGCTGGTGGCGGATATCCACTTCGATCACAACCTGGCGCTGGCGGCGCTCTCCGCCGGCGTGCACAAAATTCGCATCAACCCGGGTAACATCGGCTCTCGTGAGAAAGCGCGCCGAGTGGTCGAGGAGGCCAAGGCCCGCCAGGTGCCCATCCGGATCGGCGTCAACGCCGGGTCCCTGGAACGTGACATCCTGAAAAAACACGGCCACCCCACGGCGGCGGCGCTGGTGGAAAGTGCCATGCGGCACGTGACGCTGCTCGAAGAGATGGATTTTTACGACATCGTGATCTCCCTGAAAGCGTCTGACGTGCCCACGACGGTTGCCGCCTATCGGGACATGGCCCGGCGGGTGCCCTACCCCCTCCACCTGGGTGTGACCGAAGCGGGAACCCTGTCGACAGGCACCGTGGTGTCGGCCATCGGCATCGGCGCCCTGTTGCTGGACGGCATCGGCGACACCCTGCGGGTGTCGCTCACCGCTCCGCCGGAAAAGGAGGTCGACGCCGGGTTCGAAATATTGAAGGCCCTGGGCATCCGGCAGCGCGGCCCCCGGTTCATCTCATGCCCGTCATGCGGGCGTACTACCGTGGACCTGATCGCCGTCACCGAGGCGGTGGAGAAGGAACTGGCCGATGTGCAGGCGCCCATCCAGATCGCCGTCATGGGCTGCGAGGTCAACGGTCCCGGTGAAGCTGCCGAGGCCGACATCGGGCTGGCCTGCGGGAAAGCGGGTTCCCTGATCCTGCAGAAAGGACGGATTATCAAGAAAATATCCAACGATCATCTGGTTGCGGCGTTCGTGGCCGAGGTCCGGCGCTTCCTCGCCGAAAGCCAGGCGAAATAAACCAATCGGACCGGAGGAGGTCATCGTGCGGGGGGTGGTGCAGCGGGTGACGCGGGCCGCGGTAACCGTGGGCGGCCGGCGCGTGGGCGAGATCGGACGCGGGATCCTGCTGCTTGTGGGCATCAGTCAGGGCGACACCATCGATGACGCGAAGTACATACTTGATAAAACACTTGAACTGAGAATCTTCAATGATCATTCGGGAAAGATGAATCTATCCGTTCGGGATACCGGCGGCTCGCTGCTGATTGTTTCGCAGTTCACCTTGTGGGGCGATTGCCGGAAGGGACGCCGTCCGTCCTTCTCGGATGCCATGGATCCACAGGCCGCCGAGCGGTTGTATGACGAGCTGGTCCGCCTGGCCCGCCAGGGACCGGTTCCGGTCGCCACCGGCGAGTTCCAGGCCATGATGGGTGTGGAACTGGTCAACGATGGCCCTGTCACCCTTCTCCTCGACAGCCGGAAGGCGTTCTGAAGCCTGCCGCTTGTCTGGTTCATGGGTCATTCCAATTTGCGAATTGCAATTCCGGATCGCTTTGGCTATGATATGCGGTTATTTGCCTGAACGAGGAAAGCATGCCCCATATCCCCCTGAGATACGCCCCCCAATTGATCTGGCACGGCACCCGGAATTTCTTTTCGGGACGGCCGGTGATCATCTCGTTTGAAACCACGTTGTCGTGCAATGCCAACTGCCGGCATTGCGACATCGAAGGCCACCGTCCCGACGAGATCCGCATGAAGCCGGAGGGTTTCCGCAAGTACATCGATCAGTTCCATCCGCCGGTGATCCAGTTGTCCGGCGGCGAACCGCTCCTCCGGAAGGATCTGCTCGATGTGGTTCGAGCCATCAAGATCAATCCCTTCTTTCCATATACCATCCTGGTTTCCAACGGTTCGCTCATGACGCTGGAGCGATACCGGGCGTTCCGCGAAGCGGGCGTGAACCAGTTTTCCATTTCGCTGGATTTCCCCGATTCCCGTCATGACGATTTCCGTCAGATCTCCGGTTTGTACGACACCTTGAACGAGGTGATCCCGCAGCTGGCCGCCGAGGGGCATGGCGACGTGGTGCTCAACACCGCCATCACTTCGGCGAACGTCGGGGTTCTGGAAGACATCATTAAAACCGCCGAACGCTGGGGCGTTTGCCTGAGCTTCAGCGTCTACACGCCGCTTCGCACCAAAAATTATGAATACGTCGTGACCAATCCCGACGACCTCCGTTTCGTGGAGCAGCTTTTCGAGCGGTGCAAACGGCGCCGGGGCATTTACAGCCGCGTGGTGAACTCCCATATCAACCTGGACGGCATCCTGCGCTTCATGCGGGAAGGCGACATCCCCAACTGCAGCGCCGGCAGACGGTTCATGGTGGTTCGTCCGGAGGGCAATCTCAATCCCTGCTCGCTGCAGCGCATCAATTTCGACACCCAGGAACAGCTGGTCCGGGAGTTCTCGGCCACCAACACTTGCGGCGGCTGCTACGTGTCGATTCGGTCGTACGTCGAGATTTCGTTCGTCCGATTGCTATGGGAGAACGTCTCGATGCGGGTTTTCAATCGGAACACATTATGAGAGGTCGGGCATGAACATCACGGCGGCATGGGACGGGGGCATGGCATTTGTGGCCTCGCAAGACGGCCACACCATCCGGCTGGACGCCTCCGCCGAGCTCGGCGGCCGCGACACCGGCCCGAGGCCCAAGGGGCTCCTGCTGACCAGTCTGGCGGGCTGCACCGGCATGGATGTGGTCAGCATCCTGTCCAAGATGAAAGTCGAATTCACGCGCTTCTCGGTGGATGTGTCCGCCGACCTGACCGACGTCCATCCGAAGGTCTTCTCGCGGATCCACATCCGATATGTCTTCGAAGGCGCTGACATCCCCAGAGACAAGGTGGAGAAGGCCGTCAACCTGTCGCAGGAGAAGTATTGCGGGGTTTCCGCCATGCTTGGCAAGGCGTGCGCCATCACTCACGAAATCATCATACCGGATTGACCGCCTCGGGATCATTCGGTGTTTTTCAAACCCCCGAATTATTAGTTTCAAGGCGGGAAACTTTAAGATAAAATACCCGTCTTTTTTATCGAAACCGCACGTTGAGGAGACATGATGAAAAAACTGACTGCAACCGCCCTGATGATCGTGATGGTTTTGTCTGTTGCACCGTTGGCCGCATTGGGCAAAACGACCATCGCGTTCACTGACTCCGAGTACGCCAAGTCACTGAACCTGAAGCTCAATCTGCAGAAGCCCGACCTGAACGCCTATGTCGGCAGCGGCAAGGAAATGATCGTCATCAAGACGAAGAAGGAAATCGTGTATTACGAGCGGTTCACCTGGTTGAGCTCCGCCATGCCAACGGATGAAGCCGTCCGCCACGCGGCCTATATCAATTTTCTGTCCCAGGCGGCTGACATCCCCAGTGGCACACCCGAGTATGATGAGATGGTCTCAGTGGTGAAATCGAACAATCCCGAATTTGTTCTGCGGAACCTGTTCAAGGTTCGTGTCCGCGCGGAAAACGGCGACAAGGTCGCCAAGCATTACATCGAAATCTACGTCAAGTAACCCACGCCGCCATCACAGAGCCATCCCGCCGGGATGGCTCTTTTTTTTTGCCCGGCCCGAAAGCCATGTTGCGAAAGCCCAGCAGCCGACGCACCCGAACCAGGCGCCCAGCAGCCAGTTGGCGCCGGTGAGCACCGCCCCGAAACCCACCGCGGCTCCGACCAGGCCGAGCCCTGCGGCCGCCCGTTTGCTGAACCGCTGCGCGTGTCCGGTGACAGCCAGCAGCAGCAGCGGGCTGACGGCCGCGGCATAGATCTGATAACCGGCCAGGAGCACCCCGATGATGGACGGATAGGCGAGGGCGGCGGCCAATGAAACGGCCGTCACCAGGGGGGCCACGAGACGCATCCGGCGCCGGAAATTCTCCCGGTCGGCGAAATCCGGATCCGGCGTCAATTCCATGACAACGATCGAGGAGGCCGTCATCAGGCACGTGTCGGCCGACGAAATGACCGCCGCCAGAAGTCCGGCCAGCACCAATCCCTGCCCCCATTCCGGCAGAACGGCGGCGGCGAGGGACGTCAGGAGGGCGTCTCCGCGGGCATCGGGCAGAATCGTTGCGCCGAGCACGCCGATGGCGATGATCCATACGCTGAACGGCACCAGAAAGATGCCGCAGGCCACCGCCGCGCGGCGGAATGTCACCGCGCTCCGGGCGCATAGAAATCTGGAGAATATGTCAGGCCCGGTGGCAAAGAGGATGAAGGTCACCAGCGCCAAAGACACGCAATCGCCGCACCGGAGCGGGAGCGTCGCGACAAAATCCGTCCAGCGCGCCGCCAGAAGCCCCGCAGCCGGGCCAGCCGCCGTGGATCGCCAGACCATCACGCCCAGCATCATGAGGCCGATGGCCAGCGCTCCAAACTGAAACAGGTCCGTGCGCAACAACGCCTTCTGGCCCCCGAACGTCACGTACGCGCCCAGAAGAAGGGCGGCGATCGACATTCCCAATGGAGCTGGACAGCCGGCGACGGGCCCGACGATCCAGCCGATGGCCAGCAATTGGGCGGCAATCACGCCGATCCAGCCCGTCACGATGAGCAGCCCGGACAAACGGCGAACCGGCAGACCGTATTGCCGGCCCAGATATTCCGGCACCGTGTATACCGCGTCAGTTTGTTGGAGACGTTTGGCGACCCATCCGGCGACGATCAGGCCCAGCGCCCCGCCCCACAGCCAGACCGCCGCTTCGAAGCCGATCGTCGCCGCCAAACCACAAATTCCCAAGGTCGCCGAAGCCCCGATGATCGTCGCCCCCAGGCTGCCGAAGACCGGCCAGAAGGAGCTCTGCCGACCGGCAACGAAATAGTCGTCCGGCCGGCGGACCGCCCGGGCATGCCACAAGCCGGCCCCGGCGACCGCCGTCAGGTACGCGATGATGATAGCCGCGCGGATCAATCCGGCCTCAGGGGGCGGGAATGTCTCCGGAAGGCGTTCCCGTGCCACCCTTCCGAAGCAGGCAGAAGAGCCAGTATCCCAAGCCAGCCACCGCCGCCAGGATTACGGTGATGAGAATCGTCCGTTCCACCTGTTCCCGGCGGGAGGCGCCAGCCTGGGGATCGTAATCGGGATTGCCGGAGACCGGCCCTATCGTGACCGGCGTGCGGGCCTGTTCGGCCCAGGCGTCGCTGTTTCCGAACTGATTGAGGTCGTAATCGGGGGCGCGGATCGATGCGGCGCCCACCATCAGCCGGTACGGTTGCCGCTCGCCGACAGCCACAAAGAACAGCTCCCGGACGGGGCATTCAACGGTCAGGGAGCGGATTTCCAAAGGCGGGCTGTCGCCATTCTCAATGGTGATCCGGTAACGCGCGATGCCGGTTCCCGGCAGGTCCAGATGCTCCCGTCGCTCCGGCCGGCCGCCCAGCGGGAATGAACAGATAGTGCCGCTGGTGAGGATTCGCCGGTTGCCGTCAGGGCCGTTCGCACCGCTTTCAACGGTCACCGTCCGAAAGAAGATCGGCGTGGCCACCTCGAAAAGAATCCGGCCCGCGGGAAGTCGCGTGGGGATTTCGATCACCGTCTGCCGGTTGTCGCCTTGGCCGACCGGCACCGGGCGCAACGACCAACGGTCGATGCGGGGACCGCCGGGTTCCGTCCGCTCCGACCGTCCGCGGACGGCGTCGATCCGAAGCCGCTTGGCCCAGTTCCGGCTGAAGATGATCTCCAGACCCGTGGCGGATAGTTGCAGCGTATCGCGTTCCGCCGACGCCGTTTCGAAATCGGCGATCCGCAGAACGAGCGTGCGCGCATCGGTGGCGGGAAACTCAACCCGAACCCGCCGCAGATCCACGTGGGACGAAAAATCATAGATCGTATCCTGGCCGATCACAGGACCGGCGGGACTGTTCGCGAACACGGTGACCTGTTTTCGGAAATCCCGGTCCGGAATGTCGAAATCGATCCCATTCAAGGCGCTCAGCTCATCGGGCACCTTGACGACCACCTGGATCCATCCCCGGCCTTGTTCGTAACTGGCGACATCAAGAGTCGCTTCCACTGTCTCGGGTCGCAGGCGGCTGAACCGAACCATGTACGGGATCTCCCGCCCGTCCGCGTCGAACAGTCGCATATCCGCCAGATCGGACTGGCTGCGGGCCAGCAGGTCAAGCGGCAGCGGGATCCGGCAGACGTCGTGCGTGCGGATGGCTCCCCGGATTTCCGCCTGGTATTGGAAGTGCGCCTTGGTGGGCGCGTCGTGCTGAGCCATCGCCGCTCCGGCGACACACGACAGCAACACGCTGAACCATCGACGCCGGCTCATGACCGGTCCTCCGTCTTTCCGGCTTCGGGCCGCGGACTCATGAGCCAATCCTTGTAGCGATGGTACAGGTAGGACACGCCGACGAGGAGCAGTCCCAGAACGAAGCAGGAGATGATGCGGTACGGGGTTTTCACCTCGGCCATGTCCCAGATGAGCACCTTGAGGATCGTCAGGCTGAACAGCGCCAGCGACAGCCGTCGCAGTGACGGCTTGTTCCACCGGAACCCCAGCAGCATGAGCACCACCGAGTACAGGCTCCAGAGCACCGACATGGCCGCGAATCTCCCGGTGGGCAGAAAGTCGTGGAAGAAAGCGCCGACCTCCAGGTTGAGCAGGCAGAACAGCAAACCGCTCCAGCCGATCGCCGCCAGGACTGCCAGTCCATGGCGCAACGCCCGGTGCTCAGGGCGTGGCAGGTAGTATTTGACCAGCCAATAGAACAGCACCGTCAGCCCGATAACCACCGCGGCGGACAGCCAGCGGTCCACCACGCAATCCGTGTAGCCGGCCGGGAAGCGAAGGTAATCGAAGTCCAGGTCGAAATTATCCAGATAATCCCACAACAGCAGTTTGCCGCCGGCCAGGGTCATCACGCCGGCCCCGGCGAGCTGCAGGATGGGGCGGCCGAGACGCAGTCCCATCCAGAGGAGGGCGACCGCCAGCGCCGCCCAGAACACGGTGATCCAGTGCTCCGAGAGGACAATGGGCACGGTGATGAACAGAAACAGCATCGCCTTGGCCAGCAGCACGACGAACGCATCCAGGTTCCGCTGGCCCCGCCGCTCCAGGAAGGCGGCCAGCGCCAGGAAGATGAACGCGTAGGCCACCGAGACGACGCTGGCCCAGACACCGTCCCATCGATCGGCGATGAGCCCGTAGCTCACGCCAAATGCCAGCAGGGAGTTCGGCGTGATGATCAGGAAGCCCCACAGCCGGTCGATCCGGCCGCGGAAGCACTGGTAGGCGAAGGGCATCAACGTGTAGATCAGATAGAAGACGTTCAGGAAAATGATCGCGGGCCAGAACTTCGACTCGTCGTAATGGTTGATGCCCCAGGCAAAGTAGATGATATACGTGAAGACGAAGCCCAGGGCGTTCAGCAGGGCCCACTGCTTGCGGAAGGCGATGGTGAGGAGACCCAGGTTCAACACCGTGAGATAGGTCATCAGGGCGATCTGGTTATCCTTGCCCGTGCTGAGCATCAGGGGGGTCAGAAAGCCGCCCAGCATGGCCAGGGCGGCCAGCCATTTGTTGTCGTAGGCCACCGCCAGCGCGCAGCCGAGCGCCGTGATCAGAACCATCACGCCGAAGGCAAGAACCTGCCCATACAGCTGGTAAATCTGAAAGCCGGCAAAGGTGGCAAAATAGAGAACCGCCGCGCCGCCGCCGGCCAGGCAGAGTCCGAAGACCCGGTAGTTCCGCCGGCGGAAAAGTTCGCCGGCAACGAGAAAACCGAGGCCCCACAAAAACGCCAGCGCGACCCGGCCGGCCGGTCCGATCCAGGCCCGGTCGAACGAATACTTCAGAAAATAGCCCACGGCCAGCACGATGATGATCACTCCGACGGCCAGGATCCACTTTTGGCCCAATCGCACTTCCATCTCCGGGGCCCGGGCCGCGGAGCGTGTCGCCTGAGCGGCCGGCGCGGGGACGGCCGGTGCCGATTCGCTTAGCGGAGGCGAAGCTGATGCCGCGGCTTGGACCGTTTCCGGCGCTGCCGCTCCGGGTTGGGCGGTTCGTGGTTCATCTGGAGCGGCCTCCGGTCGGCGGGCGCCTGGCTCCGGCGCCGCCACCAGCCGGTCGCCCAGTCCAGACACGCGTCCCTCCAACTGGTCCAGATTCTCCCACAGCCCGCGGAGCTGCTTGCGGACGACCTGCAATTGTTGCCGCATCTCCTGAAACGCCTTCAGCCGTTCCAGGTCATCGTCCGAGAACCGGTGCCCGCACTGCATGCAGTGGCGGACCATCTCGATGATGTTCGACTGACATCGGGGACACTTCACGGCGACCTCCACCCGACCGCTTCGCGATACTTATAGCATTGCGGTCATTGTCAGCGATCCGGTTGCCAATGTCAATTGCGCCCGGGTGCGATTCCGAAACAAGTCTTGTCAACAGCCGCAAAACAAAAAAGGGCATCCTGAAAATTCAAGAATGCCCTATGAACATGGTGCCGAGGGACGGAATTGAACCGCCGACACAGGGATTTTCAGTCCCCTGCTCTACCGGCTGAGCTACCTCGGCAACCGATTCGATCCGCTATCGCGACGCCCAAAGAACCTTACGAAGGGCTGGATTATAAAGACGCCCCCGAGTCCTGTCAACTGCTTTTTATCCCGCTGGCGCGCCTGGACGCACATGCAGATGGCGGCAGGTACGGGATTTACCGGTCCCGCCTTCGGTGAAACGGATTGCAATTCAGCACGCCATCTGCTAGATTGGACAGCTTGACAGGAACCGCGCATGTACAAGGGCAACCGGATCACGGTAGTCATTCCCTGCCTCAACGAAGAGGAAGGGATCCCGCTCGTCCTGAAGCAGATTCCCAATTTCGTGGATGAGATCGTCGTCGTCGACAACGGCTCCACGGACCGGACCGCCGAGATCGCCTCCTCGTTCGGCGCCAAGGTCATCGAGGAGAGCATCCGCGGCTACGGGCGGGCCTACAAGACCGGTCTGGCCAACGCCCGGGGGGACATCATCATCACCCTGGACGGCGATCACTCGTACCCGGTGGACGCCATCTCGTATCTCATCGAGGCCCTGCTCCATTCCGGCGTCCGTTTCGTGTCGGCTTCCCGATTCCCGGTGCAGAATCCCGGGGCCATGTCGATCAAGCACAAATTCGGCAACATCGTGCTCAGCCTCTGCATGTCGATGCTCTACTTCCGCTGGGTGCGCGATTCCCAGTCGGGCATGTGGATCTTCTACCGGGACATCCTGAAGCAGGTCCGACTCCGCAGCGACCTGATGGCGTTTTCGGAGGAGATCAAGATCGAGGCCATCCGCAATCGGCAAGTCGGGTTCCGGGAGATCCCGATCAACTTCTCCAACCGGATGGGCGAAATCAAACTCCAGCCGTGGCGAGACGGTTTTCGCAATCTGCTGTTCCTGTTCACCAAGCGGTTCCGGCCGTGAACACGCCGCCGCCCGCCTGCCCGATCTGCGGGGCCGCGGACTCCCGCCGCTGGCTGGAAAACTCCGATTTCCTGTTTCGGACGACCGCCGCCGTTTATTCCCTGTACCGTTGTCCGGCCTGCCGGTGCGCGTTCCTGCATCCCATGCCGGATGCCGCAGCGCTCGCGAACGCCTACCCGCGCCCTTACTGGTGGATCGCCCACGACCGGCCCCGCGGCATGGCTCACCGGATGGAGACGATCTACCGGGAGACCGTGCTGCGCCACCACGTCCACGTGGCCAAACGGCATCTGACGGGACCCGCCCCGAAGGTGCTCGATGTGGGCTGCGGGAGCGGCACCTTTCTGCATGTTTTGCGCCGAGTGACCGGCATCGCCGGCGAAGGTCTCGATGCCTCACCCGACGCCGCCCGGGCGGCCCAATCCGCCTACGGTCTGCAGGTGCATGTCGGTGACATCGACACCGTCGATCTGCCCGAGAACGGATATGATCTCGTCACTCTGTTTCATGTGCTCGAGCATATGCCGCGGCCAGGGGAGGCCCTGACCCGCGCCGGTCGTTGGCTGGCGCCCGGCGGTACCTTGCTGCTGCAGGTGCCCAACCTCGACAGTTGGCAATGCCGGTGGTTCGGCCGGCGCTGGAGCGGCCTGGACATCCCCCGCCACGTGGTGGGCTTCCATCCGCGCGCCCTGGCCGACCTGCTCCGTGGCGCCGGATTTGAGCCCGGCCCGCCCCGTTTCTTCTCGCTGCGCGACAACGCGGCCGCCATGGCCACATCCCTGGCACCCGTCCTGGATCCGGTGGTCATGTCCGTCCGCGGCGACATCCGCTTGGCGTTTGTCCGAAAGGTGCTATACTTCACCCTGTCGGCGGCCGCGCAACCGCTCGCGGTGATCGAAGCGACGGCCCGGCGAGGCGGTACGTTTTTCATGCCCGCCCGACGAATCTCGGCCACACGGAGTCATGCATGAGCCCGATGCACCACATCAACATTGTCTTCACGGGCGGAACCATTGAGAAGATCTACGACGAGGTTCAGGGCGGCATCGACAACATCGAAAGCTGGATCGATCGCGAATTCCCGCCGCTGCGGCTCCCCTACGTCCGGCTGCACTCGCTGCGGCTCATGAACATCGACAGCCTCCAGATGACCGATGAACACCGCCAGGTCATCACCCAGACCATCCAGCGCCTCCAGGAGGACGGTCGTCCCATAGTCATCACCCACGGCACGGACACCATGGTGGACACCGGCCGCTTCATCAAGTCGCACCTCCCGCAGGTCAAGGTCCCCATCGTCCTGACCGGGGCCATGCTGCCACTGGTGGTTCAGAACAGCGACGGGATCCAGAACCTCACCGAGGCGCTCTTCGCCACGAAATTTCTGCCGCCCGGCGTCCACATCGTTTTCCACAACGAGGTTTACGACGTGGACCGGACCCGCAAAAACCGCCAGGCGAAAACCTTCGAACGGATTGAAAACAACGGGAAGTGATCACTCCCCGTCCGGATGCTCCTCGACTCCCAACGGCGTCCGGTATTCCAAACGGGCTTCCAGCAGGGCCAGGCGCTGGGCCAACACCTGGCTCTGGCGGGTCAGTTTGGACATCGCCAGCCCCAGGTGCAGCACGATCGCGAACAGAAACAGGATCGCGAGATAGAACACGAGCGATGGCGGATAATAGATGCCGACGAGCTGGGCCAACCGGTTCAGCAAGCCTTCTGACAGGATGAGCAACTGGATGCAGACAATGGCGGCCAGCCACAGCAGGGAGTATTTCTCCTTCAGCTTCTCCCGCCTGAGGAAATGAATGATGGCCAGCAGGAGCAGGCCGTTGATCACTGTGGTAAAGATCTGGACGAACGTCATGCCGCACCTCCTGCTCAGTAGCGGATCATATCGATCAAGATGGCCAGCGTCACCTTCACCATGTAATACCCGGAGCGCAGAAAGGTGATCGACGAGATGCCGGCGGAGCGCTCGCGCATGGTCACCGGCACCTCGTCGACGCACATGTTCCATTTGTAGGCCATGATGATGACCTCCGGTTCCGGATAGTCGTCGGGATAGAATCGGCAGAGGCGCCGCATGGCCCGGTGGCTGTACAGATGGAAACCCGAAGTGGCGTCGGTCACCCTGAATCCCGTCAGCGTCCGAATCAGCCGGCAGAGAAAGCCGATGGCCAGCCGCCTCAGCCAGGAGGATTGAAAACCGGCGCGGGTGAGGAAACGGGATCCGATCAGCAGGTCCGCCGACTGCCGGCGGAGATACTCGAAAAAGCGATGGATGTCGACCGGATCATGCTGGCCGTCTCCGTCCAGGCGGAGCACCCAGCGGAAGCCCTCCGCCAGCGCGTAGGCGATCCCGGTCTGAATGGCGGCGCCGATCCCCATGTTGAACGGCAGTTTGATGACGACCGCCTGGTAGGCGCGCGCCACCGCGGCGGTCCGGTCGGCGGATCCATCGTCGATCACCAGCAGTGTCGCCGCAGGAAATTCGGTCCGGAGTTCGTCCAGGACGGCGCCGAGATTGCCCTCCTCGTTGTAGGCGGGAATCAGAAACAGCACGTCCTGGGGATCGAACGGCCGGCTCACCGCCGCATCCTCCCGCGGTTGTTTCCCCCGTTCCGGATGCCTGGCGTCAGAAAGCCGGACACCCAGCCCGCCATGCGCGCGAATGCCCGGAGCGTGAGCACAGCCAGGCCGAGGGGCCACAAACCGAACTCACGCGCTTCGCGGGCGATGCCGGCCGCGGCCCATCCTTCGAGCAGCAGGAGCGCGCCGGCGGCGCCAGCCGCCGCCCACCCGGCCCACGGCACGCCGGCCGCGGCCAGCAGTGCGGCCCCGGGGATCACCAGCGCCAGCACCACGTCCAGCATGTCCCGCGGCCGGGTATAGTCATCGCCGGACATGAAGGCCGGATGCTTGCGGTACAGTCGGCTCCGCCAGAAACCGTGGACGCACTGGGTGCGGAGATACCTCCAGAGATTCTCCGGGTGGTGATGGGCCACCCGGCAGTCTGGCCGAAAGGCGATCCGGTAGCCGGCCTGGCGAATGCGGTACGACAGGTCGTTGTCCTCGGCGCTGGCGGTCGGGAATGACTCGTCGAATCCGCCCACCTGCTCCAGCACGGTTCGTCGCACCGCCAGGTTATAGGTGCCGCCGGCCCGCACGAATGCGGGCATCCGCCGGTGACGGTAGGCGATCTCGGCCTGGATGAGACGGGCCAGCGGCCGGTCCGGGTTGGCCGCTTCATAGCTCCCGGCCACCGCCCCCACATCCGCGGCGTCCATCCCGGAAATCAGGCAGGTGATCCACCCGGGCGGCGGCACGCAGTCGGCATCGGTAAAACAGACCACTTCGCCGCCCGTCCGGCGCCAGCCGGTGTTTCGGGCGGCGGCCGGTCCGCCGTTCGGCTGCCGGATCAGCGTGACGCCGCGCCGGTCGATGCGTTCCGCCGTGTCGTCGGTGGAGCCGTCATCAACCAGGACGACCTCCAGATCCTCCCCGCCCGCTTCCAACCGCAGGAGCGCGGCCAGGGTCCGGTCGATGTAACGGGCGCTGTTGAAGCACGGCACCACCACGGCGACCCTCATGATCGGCGCCTCCCCCGCAGGCGCTCCAGGTTGTAGCGCAGGTAGCTCCATGCGCCGTAGGCCTTGCGCCGGACGTCCGCCCAGGAGCGGACCGCGGTGAGCATCCGAAACGCCTGACGCGGCCTGAAGTAGAACTCGCGCAGGCCCTGGTCGATCAATTCGTCGATCTCGGCCTTGGACAATTGCGGGTAGCTCAGCAGCGTGACCTGTTCGCCGTTGGCGCTGACCCACTCGGTCCAGTCCTTCGGTACCAGAAAACCGTTTGCGACGGCCCAGCGGTACATTTCGGTGCCCGGATAGACGCAGATCCCGGATATCTGGATCGTGTCCAGCGGCAGCCGCCTGGCAAAGGCGATGGTCCGGAGCGCCGATTCCCGGGTTTCCCCTGGCGCTCCCACCATGAAGCAGCCGTGGATGATGAATCCCAGCTCGTGCGCCCGACGGGCGAACGCCGCGCTCTGTTCCAGCGTCACGCCTTTGCGGACCGCGTCGAGCGCGGCCTGGGTGCCGAATTCGAAACCCGTCATGAGCATCCGGCACCCGGCGCGTTTCATTAGCGGCAGCAGCTCCAAGTCCATGTCGACGCGGGCGTTGCAGCTCCAGGCGATCCGGATGCCGCGACGCAGAATCTCTTCGCACACGCCCGCGACGTGGGCGCGCGCGGCCACAAACGTGTCGGTCTCGAACATGATCTCGCGCAACCCGGGGAACAGCGCCAGGTCGTGCGCGATCTCGTCCACCACCAGTTCCGGACGGCGCATGCGCAGGCGGTGCCCCACCATGAGCTGGGGGTCCTGGCAGAACGTGCACCGCGCGAAACAACCCCGCCCCGACAGGAGCGTGAGAAACGGATACAGCTTGCCGGCGTCGCGGTACCACTCCGGCTGCACGTGACGCCAGGCGGGAAACGGCAATTCGTCCACGTCCAGCGGCGGCGGCGGCGGGTTATGCACCACCCCGCCGTCGCCGGCGAAGGAAATACCGGCGATGGTCAGGTCATCCGGCCGGGCGGCCAGCTCGCGCAGGACGAAGTCGTATTCACCGCGGACGATGCGGTCCACCGCCCCGCCGGCAATCCGGAAGCTGTCGTCAGGTTCGGCCGAGACGTGGTTGCCCACCAGCACCGTGAACGCACCGGTCCGCTCCTTGATCAGCCGGGCGTAGTCGATGTCACTGTAGATGGAAGGCGTGGTGGTGTGCAGCACGGCCATGTCCGGCCGAAACGTGTCCGCCGCCTGCCGGATGTCGCCCGCTTTCAGGTTGCGCGCGGCGGCGTCGACGAACCGGACGTCATGGCCCGCCCCTTCCAACACCGCCGTGGCGATGAGCAGATAATCGGGATGACGCTGCACGCGCCCGCGCGAACGCGCCGCCCAGCGCGCCGAACGGACGAAATCGTCCATGAACGGCGGATTCAGAACGAGGACTTTGGCCATGCGGTGCCATTATAAACCGGTCCCCCCGCGGCACCCAAGGCCATTCCTCTGAGTTGAAACGCATTCCGGACTTGACAGGACGGCTTCATTTGTATATAAATGAGCCCGTTGCGCTGGCGGTCGACACTCGGAAACCGTCATTCGCGCGGCTACGCAAGCAGACAACCTTCTGATTTACAGAGAGTAAGAACCGTCTACCGGATATCAACGCAAGCAGAGGAGCCATACATCGATGAAACGGACATTCCAACCCAACAATAGACGCCGCGCCAAAACGCATGGGTTCCGAGTCCGGATGACCACCAAGGGCGGGCGGAAGGTGCTGGCCCGGCGCCGGGCCAAGGGCCGCCAGCGCCTGGTATGCAACTGACCGTGACTTTCGATCCGGATCACTCATTTTCCCGAAATAATCGGATCCGCAAGCAAACAGAGTTTTCCGCGATATACGAACAGGGTGCCAAACTCGATGCCGCCCTGTTCGTCTTGTATTACCGGCGCAATCCGTTTGCGCACCACCGCCTGGGCACCACGGTGTCCCGCAAGATCGGCGGCGCGGTGGTTCGCAACCGGGTGAAGCGGCTCTACCGCGAGGTTTTTCGGAGGAACAAGCCGTTGGGTGAACCGCACTTCGATTTGGTGCTCAACGCACGCAAAGCGGCCGCGACAGCCACCTATACCGAGCTGGAGCGGGAGTACCGGATCAAGCTGGAGCGGTTGCCCTGGCAGGATGCGTCCACATGATCCGAAACGTGCTCGTCGCCGTCCTGACCGCCTACCAGCGGGTCGTCTCCCCGCTTCTGCCGCCCGCCTGCCGGTTCCATCCCACCTGCTCCGAATATTTTCGGCAGGCCGTTCTGGCGCACGGCGCCCTGCGCGGCAGCTGGCTGGGCGTGCGCCGGCTGGCCAAATGCCACCCATTCCACCCCGGCGGATTTGATCCCGTGGATCAGAACGAATACCGCCCCATGGAGTCCCGATGGAAAAACGTCTGATTCTGGCCATTATCCTGTCCGTCGTCATCCTGGTCGCCTATCAGATGCTCTTCGTCAAGACGCCGCCTCCGGCTCCTCCGGTTTCGCCGGGCCAGGCGGCCCCGCCGGCCGCGGAAAAACCGGCTGTTGACGCTCCGGCCGTCGCGCCGGCGCCCCAGCCCGAAACGCCGGCAACGGGAACCGTCACCGAGTCGCCGGCGGTCCCCGAAACCCAGGCGGAGCCGCGCACGGTCACCATCGACTCCGACCATTTCACCGCCCGGCTGGACAATCGCGGCGCCGTGCTTCGCAGTCTGGTCCTGAAGAAATACCACGAGAACGGCGACGGCGGCGTGGAACTCATTCCCTCCGTCCTGCCGCCCGACTTTGGAGCATTCCTCACGCTCTATCTGCCGACCCAGCCCGATCTGGAAAAAGAACTCGCCCGCCTGGTGTACCAGGTCGAAGAAGAAACCGTCTCGGATGACCGCCGCAGCGTGCGCCGCGTCCGCTTCACCTACCGCCGGACCAACCTCGAAGTGGAGAAGCGCATCAGCTTCCCCGAGGACTCCCCGTATGTCGTCGGCGTGCAGTGCCGGGTGATCTATCGCGGCCAGGAAATCGCACCGCTGGTCCAGATCGGCCCCGGACTCACCGAGCACGACCTGGTTCCCGCCGAACAGTATCAGCTCCCCCCGCAGATCATCTATTACGACGGCGGCAGCACATCGACGCTTGACGGGCCGAAGGTCAGCGACGAGAAGGACGGCCAGCAGATGATCCGGGGCAGTCTCAAGTGGGCCGGCGTGCAGACCAAGTTTTTCGCCGCCCTGGCCATGGGCGCCTTCCCCGAGATCCGCGTCACCAATCGCGTGTGGACCCAGACCGCCGAGGATGGCGCGTCCAAGACGGCCCACATCGTCTCCGTCTTCTTCCCAGCCGGATCCTCGTCGGCGGACATTCCGGTCTACTTCGGCCCCAAGTCGTACGACATCATGTCGGGCATCTCAAGCGAACTGGCCCAGGCCATCGATTTCGGCTGGTTCAGCATCTTCGTCAAGCCGCTGTACTATGCCCTGCGCTGGCTCAACCAGTACGTGAGCAACTGGGGCTGGTGCATCGTGATCCTGACCTTCATCATCACCCTGGCCCTCTTCCCCATCCGCTTCTTCCAGATCAAGAGCATGAAGAAGATGCAGAAAATTCAGCCGCAGATGAAGGCCGTCCAGGCCAAGTACAAGGGATCCAAATCGGCCGAGGACCGCCAGAAGATGAACATGGAGATGATGCAGCTCTACAAGGAGCACGGCGTCAATCCCATGAGCGGCTGCCTGCCCATGGTGGTGCAGATCCCGTTCCTCATCGCCTTCTACAACCTGATCGACAAATCCATCGAGTTCTGGCGCCAACCGTTCATCTTCTGGCTCAAGGATCTTTCCGCGCCCGATCCGTACTGGATCACCCCCGTCGTCATGGGCCTGACCATGATCATCCAGATCAAGCAGACCTCGGCCACCTCCCCCGCGCCGGACAGCAAGGTGCAACAGGCCATGATGACCTATATGATGCCGGCCATGATGACCTTCTTCTTCCTCAACATGTCCAGCGGGCTGGTGGTTTACTTCCTGTTCAGCAACGTGTTCTCCTGGCTGATGCAGAAATCCGTCGAGCAGTTCATCCCCTCCGGCGAGCCGGCCAAGGGCAAGAAGGCGAAAACCAAAAAGGCCACGACCCGTTGATGGCCCTCGAGCAACCGCCCCGGCACGACGACATCATCGCCGCGGCGGCCACGCCGCCCGGGCGGGGCGCCCTCGCCGTCGTGCGCGTCAGCGGTCCGGGGGCCTGCGCCATGGTCGAAACGCGCTTCCAGCCGGACGGGCGGCACCTCACCCCCAATCGGGCCGTCCTCGGCCGTTTCATCGATCCGACCGACGGCTCGGTCGTCGACCAGGCGGTGGTCACCGTTTTCCGCGCGCCCCGGTCCTACACCGGCCAGGACATGGCCGAAATCTCCGTCCACGGCTCGCCGATCATCGTGCGGGAGATTCTCCGCGTCCTGCTCCACGCCGGCGCCCGGCTGGCGGAACCCGGCGAGTTCACCCTGCGCGCCTTCCTGTCCGGCAAGCTGGATCTGACTCAGGCCGAAGCGGTGCGCGACGTCGTGGCGGCCCGCACCCTGCATCAGGCGCGTGTGGCGGAGCGGCAACTGACGGGCAGCGTCTCCCGAACGCTCCAGCCGGTCAAAGACGAGCTGATCGCCGCGATCTGCGCCCTGGAGACGGAACTGGAATTCGGCGAGGACACGGCGGACGAACAGCCGGCGCGGGATCTGGCCCTCCGCTTGGGCGCCATCGCGAGCCGGCTGGCCGCGATCGCCGCCGGTTTCCGCTACGGCCGCCTCCTCCAGGACGGATTCAGCCTGGCGATCACCGGCGGGCCCAACGTGGGCAAATCCAGCCTCTTTAACCGGCTGGTCGGCACTGACCGCGCCATCGTCACCGAGCTGCCCGGCACGACGCGGGACGTCCTGCGCGAGCCGATCGAAATCGAGGGGATTCCCGTCACCGTCCTCGACACCGCCGGACTGCGCGCGACGTCTGACCGGATCGAGCAGCTCGGGGTCGAGAAGAGCGCCGCGGCGGCCGCCGACGCGGATGTGATCATGCACGTGATCGACGCCAGCCGGGACTGGGACGCGGACGCAGCCGCACGCCTGGCCGCGGTTCGGCCTCATGGCGCGCTGCTGGTTTTGAACAAAGCCGATCTGCCGGCGCGCACGGATCCGGCGCGTATCCGCGCCGCGCGGCCCGCGACCCCGGTGACGCGGGTATCCGCGCTGACCGGCGCCGGCATGGACGAGCTCCGCCATCAGATCCGGCTCGTGGCGGCGCCTGACGACGCCCTCCCCGCGGATGACGCGGTCATCGTCGGCTTGCGCCAGCAGAACTGCGTCACCACTTGCCGCCTGGCGCTGGACGCCGCCATGGCGGCCCAAAGCGCCGGCGAGAGTGAAGAGTTCCAGCTCTACCATCTGCGGCGTGCCCTGGCGCAGTTGGACGCCCTCACCGGCGCCACCCCGATCGAGGAGCTTCTTGGCCGTATCTTCGGCACCTTCTGCATCGGCAAATAGGGATTCGTCTAAATAGAATTCCGCCTTGACCTTGCCGCTGATCGGTTCTTGACAATTTCTCCAAACTCTTCTACGATCTTTTTAATACCAAACACATGGAATCATTCGCATGACCACCAAAATTGGCGATCTTCTGCTGAAGGAAAAACTCATCTCTCCTGAGCAGCTGAACCAGGCCCTCGAGCACCAGAAAAAATACGGCGGCCGGATCGGATCCATCCTCGTGGAACTGGACTTCGTTACGGAAGACGACATCACCAACGTGCTCAGCCACCAGTACGGCGTCCCGTCGATCAATCTGGATTATTTCGAGATCGACCCCGACGTGGTCAAGCTGATCCCCCTGGAGACCGCCCAGAAATACCAGGTCATCCCGCTGAGCCGCGTCGGCTCCACACTGACCATCGCCACCACCGACCCTTCCAACGTGTTCGCCATGGACGACATCAAGTTCATGACGGGCTTCAACATCGAGCCGGTGATCGCGTCAGAGGGCGCCATCACCCGGGCAATCGAAAAGTACTACGGCACGCCGCACGCCATCGAGCTGAAGAAGGTGTACGACCAGCTCACCATCGAGGAGAAGAAGGACGAGTTCGACCTCGAGGTCGAGGAAGAACAGGAACAGATGGATGTGGACGAGCTCCAGCGATCCAGCGAGGAAGCGCCCATCATCAAGCTGGTGAACCTGTTCATCGCCGACGCCATCAAGCGCGCGGCCTCCGACATCCACATCGAACCGTACGAGAAGGACTTCCGGATCCGGTTCCGGATCGACGGCGTGCTCTACAACGTCATGGCCCCGCCCATGAAGCTGAAGGACGCGCTCACCTCCCGCGTGAAAATCATGGCCAAGCTGGACATCGCCGAGAAGCGCCTGCCCCAGGACGGCCGCATCAAGGTCAAGACCACGCTGGAGGGCAAGAAGATCGAAATCGATTTCCGTGTCTCCTGCCTGCCCACCATCCACGGTGAAAAGATCGTCATGCGCCTTCTGGACCGCAGCAAGCTGATGCTGGACATGACCAAGCTGGGCATGGAACCGAACTCCCTCAAGTTTTTTGAGGACGCCATCACCAAGCCGTACGGCATGGTGCTGGTCACCGGCCCCACCGGCAGCGGCAAGACCAACACCCTCTACTCCGCCATCAGCCGGCTCAACACATCCGACGTCAACATCATCACCGCCGAGGATCCGGTGGAATTCAACCTCGGCGGCATCAACCAGGTCCAGATCCATGAACAGATCGGCTTGACGTTCGCCGCGGCGCTTCGCTCCTTCCTGCGGCAGGATCCCAACATCATCCTCGTCGGCGAGGTGCGCGACTTCGAAACCGCCGAGATCGCCATCAAGGCCGCCCTGACCGGCCACCTGGTGCTGAGCACGCTCCACACCAACGACGCGCCCTCGACGGTCAACCGCCTCCTGAACATGGGCATTGAACCGTTCCTCGTGTCCAACAGCCTGTTGCTGATCGCCGCCCAGCGCCTGATCCGCAAGATCTGCACCAATTGCAAAACCGAACTGAAGGTTCCAAAAAAATCTCTGGTGGACCTGGGGTTCACCCCCGAGGAAGCGGCCAGCGTCACGGTCATGCACGGCCAGGGCTGTGAACACTGCAACAATACAGGCTACAAGGGCCGCATCGGCCTGTTTGAGTGCATGGCCATCAACGAGGAGATTTCGGAGTTGATCCTCATCGGCGCCTCGGCCCGGGAGCTCAAGCGCAAATCCATCGAATTGGGCATGCTCACGCTGCGCCGCAGCGGCCTGCTGAAGATCAAGGACGGAGTGACGACCATCGACGAGGTGGTCCGCGAAACGATCAAGGACTGAGAAATTTTGCGCATTTTCTCACATCAAATCTAACAAAAGTTGTTTGATTGATGAAAAATGTTATAATTCGATTGTATATCACTGAATCTGAAAGCGGAGTCGTGGCATGATTTCGTTACCTGAGCTTTTGCGCAAGCTGAAGGAACTGGGGGGCTCTGACCTTCACCTCACCACCGGTTCCCCGCCTCAGGTGCGCATCGACGGCCGGTTGCGACCGCTTGATCTTCCGTCCATGAACGCCGCCGAAACCAAACGGCTGGCTTACAGCGTCTTGACCGACGCCCAGAAGCACCGCCTCGAAGAGAACCTGGAACTGGATTTCTCGTTCGGCGTGAAAGACGTATCCCGGTTCCGCGGCAACATCTTCTACCAACGCGGCGCCATTGCGGCGGTTTTCCGACTGATTCCATTTGAAATCAAAAGTTTTGAGGCACTCGGCCTGCCAACCATCCTGGCCAATCTGTGCGAGAAACCCCGCGGCCTGATTCTGGTGACCGGCCCCACCGGCAGCGGCAAGTCCACGACGCTGGCCACCATGATCGACAAAATCAACCGGGAGCGCCACGACCACATCGTCACCCTCGAGGATCCCATCGAATTTCTGCATCCCCATCGCAATTGCATCGTCAACCAGCGCGAGATCCAGAGCGACACCCACTCCTTCACCAACGCGCTGCGCGTGCTGTTGCGGCAGGATCCTGACGTGGTGCTCATCGGCGAGATGCGCGACCTGGAAACCATCGAGTCCGCCCTCCGGGTGGCCGAGACGGGCCACCTGACCCTGGCGACGCTGCACACCAATACTGCGGTCAGCACCATCAACCGCATCATCGACGTCTTCCCCGCCCACCAGCAGCAGCAGATCCGCACTCAGCTCTCCATGGTGCTGGAAGGCGTCTGCTGCCAGACCCTGCTGCCGAAACTGGGCGGCGTGGGCCGCACGGTGGCGCTGGAAGTCATGATTCCCAACTCGGCCATCCGCAACCTGATCCGTGAAGACAAGGTCCACCAGATCTATGGTTCCATGCAGGCCGGCCAGGAAAAGCACGGCATGCAGACGTTTAACCAGGCGCTGGCCACCTTGTATCTGAACAAGCAGATCGCGCTGGAAACCGCCATGTCAAAATCGCCGAATCCCGTGGAGTTGGAAGACCTGATCAAGCGGGGTGTCGGCGTGGTCGCTTCGGCCGGCGCGGGCCAAATGGCCCGGCCGCGGCCGCAGCCCCCGACGGGACGCAGCTGAAAAACCTCTGAGGGAGACGGGTATGCCCACATACGTCTTTCGCGGCAAGCATCTGGTTACCAATGCCATTGTGTCCGGTGAGCGTTTTTCCCCGAGCAAACAGGCGCTCATGACCCTGTTGCGCAACGAGCAGATCAATCCGCTCAGCGTCAAGGAAAAAGGCAAGGAGATCGCGCTCCCCACGATCAAGAAACGGGTCTCCGACAAGGACATCGCCTTTTTCACCCGGCAGTTCGCCGTCATGATCGATTCCGGCCTGCCCCTGGTGCAGTGCATCCGGATCCTGGGCATGCAGCAGGAGAAAGCCACGTTTCAGCAGGTTCTGCTGCAGGTCCAGCGGGACGTGGAGGCCGGCCAATCGCTGTCCGACGCCATGGCGAAGCATCCGAAGGTGTTCGACGCCCTCTACGTCAACATGGTGCAGGCGGGCGAAACCGGCGGTATCCTGGACACGATCCTCAAACGTCTCTCCGCCTACATGGAAAAGATCGTCAAGTTGAAGGCGGCCATCAAATCGGCCCTGATCTATCCGGCCGTGGTCATCAGCGTGGCCATCATCGCCGTCTTCCTGCTCCTCTGGCTGGTCATTCCCACCTTCGCTTCGCTGTTCGAGGGCCTGGGCGCCGAACTGCCCCTGCTGACCAAGATCGTCATCGGCGCGTCGCACTTCATCGCCCGTTTTGCCTTCCTGATCATCATCCTGCTCGGGGTCATCGCTTATGCGCTGAAGAAATATTATGACACCCCGGCCGGACGCGAAGTGATCGACCGGTTGCTGCTGAAGATACCCGTCGTCGGCGTCCTGCTGCAGAAGATCGCCATCTCCCGGTTCACCCAGACGCTGAGCACGCTGATCACCAGCGGCATCCCCATCCTGGAAGCGCTGGACATCACCTCACGCGCCGCCGGCAACGTGATTTTCGAAAAGGCGATCAAGAAGGTCCAGACCGAGATCGAGGCCGGCAGAAACCTGACCGGCCCGATGGAGGATACCGGCATGTTCCCCACCATGGTGATCCAGATGGTGAACGTCGGCGAGCAAACCGGCGAACTGGACTCCATGTTGGAGCGCGTCGCCTCGTTCTACGAGGACGAGGTGGACCGCTCCGTCGCCAACCTGATGAGTCTGCTGGAACCGCTGCTGCTGGTCTTCCTGGGCGTGACCATCGGCACCATCGTGGTGTCCATGTACCTGCCGATGTTCACCTTGATCTCCCGTTTGGCCGGCGCGCACTAGGCACCGTCTGAAACCGTCTACCCTGGAAACAGCGCCTGTTTCCAGGGTTTCTTTTCTCATGGACGAGTTCAAGCACAAACTCAACCTGGTGATCGTGATCCGGACGATCCTGATCACCATCATCCTGACGACCATCTACGTCACGGCGTTCTTCTACCCCCAGCACCGGCTGGCCACGGCGTTCTACGGGGTGATGCTGACGGCGTTCGTCATCAACATCCTGCTGGTGTTCTTCAACAAGCTGCCGGAACGGTGGCGACCGGCGGCGATCTACGCCCACCTGTGCTTCGATTTCACGCTGGTGAACTTCATCGTGTTCAGCACCGGCGTGGCCGAGACGCCGTTTTCGCTGCTGTATCTCTTCATCATTTTGTACTCCAGCTTGTTCCTGAGGTTCGCCGGGGTCAGCGTGATCACCGTCCTCAGCTGCCTGAGCTTCCTCGGCATCAAGTTCATCTACTTCTTCGTCTTCAATCCGGTCGACGAGTTGTGGCCGACCGTGAAGGCGTTCATTCTCGCCACCGAAGTCAACCTGATGGGGTTCGCCCTGGTGGGCTTCCTCGTCGGCCTGCTGGCCGAGCGGCTACGCGTGACCCGGCTGAAAGTGGAGCAGCAATCGGGTCGGTTGCAGGATCTGAAGGAGTACAACGAGTCCATCCTGGCCAGTCTCCGGAGCGGCTTGCTCACCACGGACCGGGCGTTCCTGGTCGTCAAGATCAACCAGATGGGACTGACCCTGCTCGGCCGCGCCCTCGAGGACGTCTACGGCCAGAACGCCCTCACGATGTTTGATTTGTCGCCGGACGTCCAGGCTGAGATCCACCATTCCGGCGAGGACCTCCGGCCGGTCCGCAGCGAGAAATGGCTGCCGGTCGGATCCAGTCCCATGTACGTGGGCTTGTCCATTTCGCCGCTCATGGTCAGCGGCAGCGTCGAGGGCTACGTGTTCATCTTCCAGGATCTCACCGAGATCAAGCGGCTGGAGAACGAGCTGGAGGTGCAGCGGAAGATGGCGGCCATCGGCAACCTGTCGGCCGCCATCGCCCATGAGATCCGCAACCCGCTGGCCTCGATGATGGGTTCCATCCAGGTGCTCAAGAACCAGTTGACCTTGTCGTCCTCGCAGGGTCACCTCATGGACATCGTCCTGCGCGAGTCCCACCGGCTGGACCGGATCATCGGCGATTTTCTCCAGTACGCCAGTCCGCGCCGCTTCTCGCCGAAAGTGTTCGACATCAGCGCGCTGCTTCAGGAGACGATTTTCCTGTTCAAAAACAGTCCGGAGGTGCGCGACGGGCACGTGATCGAGTACATCGGCCGGCCGTCCGGACTGGATTTCCACGGCGATCCCGACCAGCTCAAGCAGGTGTTCTGGAACCTGTGCACCAACGCCATCAAGGCGATGCCAGCGGGGGGCACGCTCCGGATCGATTGCCGTCCCCAGGAGAGTGGGCTTATAATGGAGTTCCGCGACACGGGCCGCGGCATGGATCCGTCCGAACTGCAGCAGCTCTTCGAACCGTTCCAGAGCCGCTTTCCCATCGGCATGGGACTCGGCATGGCCATCGTGTACCGGATCGTCTCCGACCACCGGGGCCGGCTCGAAGTGAAGAGCGCCCCCGGCCAGGGCACGGCGGTGCGGATCCTGTTCACGACGGAGACGGTCAATTCGCGAATGGAGGCGGGGCCTGAGTGAACCTGCTGATTGTCGATGATGAACTGAGCATGCGCGAACTGCTCGAGCTGGTATTCACCGAGGAGGGCTACACCGTGGCCACGGCGGAGTCCGTCGGCCAGGCCATGAACGCGTTGGCGGAGGGGCCGGCCCATCTCGTGATCAGCGACATGCGCCTGGGCGACGGCAACGGGCTGGAGCTGTTGCGGCATATCCGGGAGCGGTACCCCGACACGCTGTTCGTGCTCATCACCGCCTTCGCCTCCGCCGACAGCGCCATCGACGCCCTCAAGTACGGCGCCTACGACTACATCACCAAGCCCTTCGACATCGACGACCTCAAGCAGATCGTCCAGAACGCCCTGCGCCAGCCGGCCGCTCAGAAGGCCCCCGCCGGCGCCGGCCCCGCCGGCGGGATCGATGAACCGGCCATCATCGGCGTGTCGCCGCAGATGATCAAGATCTACAAGACCATCGGCGTTGTCGCGCCCACCGACAGCACGATCCTGCTCACCGGCGAAAGCGGCACCGGCAAGGAGATGATCGCCCGGGCGATCCACGAGGCGAGTCCCCGGAAGCATTACCCGTTCGTTTCCATCAACTGCGGCGCGTTTCCCGAAACCCTGCTGGAAAGCGAGTTGTTCGGCTACCAGAAGGGCGCCTTCACCGGGGCCGCCGCCAACAAGCGGGGTCTGTTCGAAGTGGCCCACCGCGGCACGCTGTTCCTGGACGAGATCGCCGAGACCACGCCGGCCATGCAGGTGAAGCTGCTGCGCACGTTGCAGGAGAAACGGATCCGCCGGCTGGGCGGCACCGAGGAGATTCTTGTTGACGCGCGGATCGTCGCGGCCACCAACAGGAACCTGGAGGAGCGGATCCGCGACGGATCTTTTCGCGAGGACCTCTACTACCGGATCGCCGTGATTCCGATCCATCTGCCGCCGCTGCGTGACCGCCGCGAGGACATCCCCGCCCTGGCCAACTATTTCCTGAAGCGGTTCAACCAGAAGACGGGGAAAAACATCCGGGGCATCGCCCCGCGGGCCATGGAGCGGCTCATCATGGGCCAGTGGAAGGGGAACGTGCGGGAGCTGGAAAACGTGATCGAGCGGGCGGTGGCGCTGGAGACGTCCGACCGGGTGGAGGCGGACCGGCTGCCGCCCCTCGGCGAGCCGGCCGTCCCGCCGCCCGGGGCGATGCCGACGGAGATCGACGATTCCGGATTCGACCTGGAGGCGTTTCTCGAGGACGTGGAGAAGCGCATCATCCTGCTGGCGCTCCAGAAGGCCGGCGGGGTCCAGGTGGAGGCCGCCCGGCTGCTGGGGATCACTTACCGCAGTTTCCGCCACCGGGTGCAGAAGCTGGGGATCGACACGTGAGCCGGGCGCTGTTTACATTTTTTGTCAACCCGGTTGACAATTTTCGGAACCGGTGCCACAATAAGGATGTTCAAACCATCGGATTTGCGTGCCTTGAGCGATACGGCAATCGGCAAGTGATTGGTATCTGATTTGCTTGTGAAAGATATGGAAAATCACACTTACCCCAAGGAGGTAGTATGAATAAGAAAGGTTTTTCGCTGATTGAGTTGCTGATCGTCATCGTGATCATCGGCATCATCGTCATCATCGCGGTGCCGAGCCTGCTGGAATCCAAGCGCGCCGCCCAGGCCACCGCCGCCCAGGCCACCCTGCGCAACATCGCATCCGCCCAGGTGGCGTACTCCTCCAAGGCCACCAACCGGACCTATGGCGATCTGGCCAACCTGGCGACCCAAAACTTCCTGGATGCCCGGTTCTCCTCCGGCACCGCCGATTTTGACGGCTACACCTTCATTGGCACCGCCACCACCACGTACTTCACCGTCACGGGTGGCGCCCAGGACACCGCCAATCCCAGCTTCTACATCAACCACTCCATGGTGGTGCACTACACCAACAACACCCCGGTCAGCTAGATCCGTCTGACATTCGAAAAAAGGCGAACCTTCGGGTTCGCCTTTTTCTTTTGTATTCCGGCCTCGCCTCCCGCCGATCCTGCTACCGGAATTTGGGCGCAGCGTGTCACCGGGAATTCGCGCCACCCTGCATCCTGATGGCGCGATCCGGTGCGAACCCGCCGGCAACCTTGCTTCAATCCGGATCCGTTGCCCCCTCTGCGTTTGAGGTCCCTTCGGCATCCCCGCCTTTTTGAGCGACGAACTCAACCGTCGCCCCTGTTTTCAGGCCCGACTCGATCGCGTCCATGGCGATGAAGAACGGTCCGGTGAGAACGACGAGTGCTTTCTGGACGGTCAGCCCCAACCGGCCCCAGGCGGAGTCGTAGACCATGTTCCCTTTTATGCCTTCAAAGAGCGCGTCCCGCCGCTGTTGAAACAGATTCAGCACGCTCTGTTGAAATCCGTACGGATTCTGTTCCGGCGAAAAATAGCGCTCGCCCAGGATCCGCAGCCCCCGGGCCTCCGCCTGCTTCCGGAACGCGGCCGGCGGGAGGAAACACAGGTGCCTGGGGGGATCCAGGTGAAACCAGTTGGCCCGGAACAGCCGCGCCTGCAAACTGTCGATGTTCGGGAAGGAGATCATCAGGAAACCGCCCGGGCGCAGAAAATGCACCGCCATGTCCAGGACGGCCCGGGGGTTGTCCAGGTGTTCCAACACATGAAAGAGAGTGACGGCGTCCAGACTGGCGGCCGGGAAGTCGGATGCTTCCAGCGTGCCGGTCTTCAACCGGATGAACGGGTGGCGTGAGGTCCGGTCCGCCGCAGGGCCCGGCAGTTCGACCCCGTGGAGTTCGAAAGAGCCCAACGCATGCAGAGCCCGCAGGAAGCCGCCGTTCCCGCAGCCGACATCCAACACCCGCGCCCGGTTTGGCAAGAGTTTGGCCAGGCGGACGGCCCGGCTGCGGCGGAATCTGTCCAGAATGGCCTCCACCGGACCGGAGAATTTCCCGGCGCCTTTTCCATAATACGCGGCATCGTACGCTCGGGCCAACTCGTCCCGAGTCGGCGTGGGATCGATGAAACGGGCCTGGCAATCCAGGCAGCGCCGCAGCCGGTACGCCCGCCCGCCCGGATCCTTGAATGTGAACAGGGCCTTGCTACTTTCGGATCCGCAGAAGAGGCACGGGGCAGTCGCCTCCTTGAATACGGTCGCGTATCCATCCTGACTGGCCGACTGATCTGCGTTGTTATCTTCCGTCACGGTCATTGCCCGGTATCCTTTATCATGGGTGCAGTCTCCATCTGTTTGAAAAACCCGGTCACATCAGCCCAGCCCAGACGTATCCGACTAACGTTATTCTTTCAGTTTACCTGCTTATCAATTGGATGGCTATCTCTCTTAGTAAAAAGCGTGACAGGTGGTTTTCAATCGTTCCTGCCGCCTTCTGCTCCCCTACCCCGGTCTACCGCCATTGATCACCGCTGAGGTGTTTCCGGCACCGTGTTCCTGAGCACCAGATCCATATGCTGCCGCACCGCTTCTGGCGATCCCCGCCACCCGGCCAACCGGATCCCGAATCGCTGGGGTACGCCGCTCCGTCTGTGCTCGGAATTTTAACGAGGTCGGTGTTTGTGCCGGCTCCACTGGCACGCTGCTGAAATAAGGAACTGCCTTGGACCGATTCTTTGGATCACCCTGTTGTCCTTTTTCGGTTGTCCCGACGGGCGTGGCCAATAAGCGGTGCTCGTTCCCGAGATGGCGTCACGTGGACGGATCGCCGGCGAGAACCGCCCCCTGCTCCAGCAGCAGTGCCCGGAGCACCGAGCGGTGGCAGCGGGATTCATCCGGGCAGTAGCAGCCCACGGCAAAGTTGGTCTGGCGGGAGAGCACCGCCAGCAACTGCAGGAGACGCACGGCCTCGGGGCGTCTCATCTCGGCGCGATACCGCTTGACGAAGCCCTGCCATGACCGTTCGTCATCCGCCTGCCGGGCGCGCTTCAGCAGCTCCTCGGAAGGCGCCAGGTCGGGCAGCCAGACATCGTAGAAATCCCGTGACGCCCATTCGGGCTTGGGGACGCCGCGGGGCGGCCGGCGAACGGTGCCCAGGCGAAGTCCTTCGCCCTCACCTCTCGGACTCCCCAGTCGGACGATCCGGATCGCCATCCTCCTCACCTCCAGCAATTTCAATCCACTACAGGCCGAATGTACCAGATGACGCAGGAAAAACAATCGCTCAATATCGCCGTGACAGAGCCTGGCACCTTGCGTTCACCCATTCACCGATTCACCCATTCACCACTCTTCTGTGACAGAGCCCGGCACCTTGCGTCCGCCCATTCACCGATTCACACCTCCCCTGTGACAGAGCCTGGCCCTGTTCGTTCACCGATTCACCCATTCACCGATTCACACCTCCCCTGTGACAGAGCCTGGCATCTTGTGTCCGCCGGTTGCATCGGCCTTCATTACATCAGAAAATCCCACAGGTTAGCAGATACTTGAAAAATGAAGTGGAAGGAAATACAATTACAAGCACACTGAATGATGATGTCTTAAAAAGCAGTTGGAGCGCTGGCTTCCAGCCGGCAGATCCTATCAAACCAGCAACTCTCGTACCGGCAAGATGCCGGCGCTACGGCTTGTTCAGGTTTCGGCAGGGCTTTTTCAAATCCCTGCTGATTCAGCCGGCATTATTGACTGCATATTTATTAGATGCGTTCCAAAGGAGGCCTGGAATGAATCGCAGAGATTTACCTTGGAAATGTCCTGAGAAAATTATTCCGGGACTAATCCTTTTTTGCGCCGTCCTCACCGGTTGCTCACTGGGACCGAGAGCACTGAAAGGAAACAGGTTAGACTATAACGTGAGTGTTCAGAGAAGCAACAATGAAGAATTGCTGATCAATCTCGTCCGGGCGAAGTATTACGAGCAGCTGTTTTTCCTCCAGGTAGGTTCCATTTCGTCTTCATTCAGCTATACGGCGAACGCGGGACTGACGGGAACCCTGTTCCACAAGGGAAGCGATCTTTGGGCTGATACCATGAACCCGTCTCTTGGCGCCGGTTATGGCGAGAGGCCGACCATCACTTACTCTCCCATCCAGGGAGAAGAGGCGCTGAAGCAACTGATGGAGGAGATCACCTTGGATCGGTTTTTAATCCTCATCCGGATGGGATTGGGTATCGAAGCTCTCATGTGGACTTTCGTAGACACCATCGGTGAGTTGCACAATTACGAACCCGGCATCGCGACGGGAGAAGCGAAACTCTACGGCAAATTTCTCGATCTCGCGGAAATTTTCGGTCGTATGCAGGCCCGAGGCGACATTGAGTTCGTCGGCTTCGACAAGGAAGGGAAAGGCACAATGCAGTTGCGGTACACCGGAACCGATGAGGCGGACAAGGTGGAGGAGCTTCTGGGAATCGGGCCCGAAAGGATCAACGCTCCCGATGGGAAGATCATCTCGGTCATCAAGCTGACACCGGTCAGAGATCTCACTTTCGGCCTCGATAAAACGGCGCGAAACGACACCATGACCATCAAACTCAAGAGCTGTTTTGGAATTCTCCAAGACCTCGCCCGTAACGTAGAGGTGCCTGAAGAAGAGATGGAACGGGGTATTGCCAGGAAAACAGCCAGCTCATCGGATAATCTGGTTCACCGGGAAGGACTCCATCGGGGCCTGGTCAGGATACGTTACTCCGAGACCCGGCCGAAGGAAGCCTATGTGTCGGTTTTCTACCGCGGTCGATGGTATTACATCCCTGACGATGACGCCAAATCCAAGGTGTTCTTTTTACTGGTGGGAACCCTCTTCTCGTTGCAGTCAGGAGAGCTGCATACCGCCAAGCCGCTATTGACATTGCCGGTAAGCCCATGAGAGATAATCTGTTCCGCCCACATCGCCGAATATGCGCTATGGACTCACCGGATGCCCCCGTGCGGTCGAGCGGCAGAGATTCCCCATGGATAATTATGCCTCAAAATGCCGTTGGAGCGCGGGCTTCTAGCCGGCAAATCCTTTCTGATCAATCGGTGCATGCCAGCAAGGCGCTCCGGCTTATTGCGATTCCATCATGGATCCGTTACTTGAAATCTCATGAAAGGAGATATCGCAATGGATACATCCAATAAAATCAAATGGTCTGAAATCATTCTGTTCAGCTTCATCTCCTATGTCCTGGCGTGGATTTACTGGATTCCGTTCCTCCTGAAAGGCATGGAAGGCATCCGTGCTTTTCCGGGGCCCTATGGTTTCGCGAACGGGATGTTTGCCCCCATGATTGCCGCCCTGATCATGCGTCTATTCATAAGCCGTGAAGGGTTGAAAAACTCTTTGGGCATCCTGCGCCATTGGAGATATTACCTCATTGCGTTGCTGGTTCCTGCCGCTTACGCCGGCCTGCTGGTGCTGGTCATCGTTTCCACACGGCAAAGCAGTTTCAGTTGGCCGGGGGAAAGATCTCTTTGGATGTCCATCCCCTTCCTGATGCTGAAAAGCTTACAGGAAATCCCTTTGGGGGTCGGGGAGGAATACGGCTGGCGGGGCTATCTGCTTCCGCGGCTTCTCCCCCTTGGTGAAATCAAGGCGACCGTCCTCGTGGGATTGATCTGGTGCTTCTGGCACCTTCCGATGATGGTAATGGGGATGAATTACCCCGGTCAGAACGTGATTGTCTCGAGCGTTGTTTTCACGGTTTTTGTCGTGTTGATGAGTTTCCCGTTTACCTGGCTGTTCTTGGCATCAAGATGCAGCGTGTTGGTCATGGCGCTGTTCCACATCGCCCTTGATGTGTTCACTGACATCTTCTGCTCGCCTGCATGTCTGCCGGAGGGGAATCAACTTTTTGTGAGCAGCGCCGGAATAACCAGCTGCTTGCTGCTCTTGGCGATCATTGTTCTGCGCTACACGGTGTTCAAAAACCGCATGAATCGCACACCGTCTTGCGGGCGTGAGACTACAACCGGCCCGGGAGGACACTCATGAAGTGAGTTACCGGCTCTGAAGTACTGAGCAGGAGGCCAGCGACTTCAGCCACTTCCTTCCCCTTACAGAATGTTATGGTGCACCACGCCCTTTGAGAGGCCTGCCGGCACGCCGGCCCGTCAACCGGCCGTCCTCGATGGTCACGACGCCATTGACCAGCAAATGGACAATTCCATCGGCATATTGAGTGGGATTTTCATACGTGGCGCGATCCTTGAGAGACTTCAGGTCAATTACGGCAATATCCGCAAAGGCGCCTTCGGAGATTTTCCCCCGGCGTTTCATTCCCATCTTCTCCGCCGGGAGGAAGGTCATGGAACGAATGGCCGCAGTGAGACTCATGAGTCCATCTGTGAGGCAGTATTTTTTCAATTTCCGCGCGAAAGCTCCATAAAATCGGGGGTGTGCGCCCGCCACGCCCCTCGCCCAGGTCATGCCGTCCGAGCAGGTAAAGACATAGTGGTTGGGCATGAAATCCCGCATCGCTTGCTCATTGTGGGCAAAAATGATCGCGGTGGGCATGCTGTCGCCGCACACAATGTCCACATAACAATCAATCGGATTTTTACCTTCAATCGCGGAGATTTCTTCCAGTGTCTTGCCTTTGTAGCCGGGTTCCCCCTTGTAATCCAAGATTATGATTTTATCCGGGTGGACATCAACAAATACCTTTTCGATGGCCAACGCGATATCCTTCTTCCCGATCGCTGTTCGATATTCCTCCACAATGCCTCCGGTTGCCTTCTTGAAGCGGCCCGGCAGCAGGATGCACAACTCGCTCTCGCCAGCCGTGTAGGGATAGCTGTCGGCGGTGACATCGAGGCCTTCCTTGCGGGCCGCCTCAATGAGTTCCAGCATTTGTGATCCCTTCACTCCGTTATGAGGCGCCTGGAGTTTGAGATGAGAAATCTGCACGGGCGCCCCGGAACGTCTCCCTATTTCAATAGCTTCCCTGATGGCCTCCAATACGGCGATCTCCCCCCCCTCGAGGATTGCGCCCCGTTCATCACGCATGTGAGAAGCATAAATGCCTCCGTACCGGTTCACTACTTTGCTGAGCTCGACAAGTTCCTCGGTGGTCGCGTTGATGCCGGGAGCGTACGCAAGGCCCGTACTCAATCCGCAGGCGCCCTTCTGCATCTCCTGTTCAATCCTCGTCTTGAAGCGTTCCAGTTGTTCCGGGGTCAGAGTCTTCGGCTGGTTATCTCCGAATAGTTCGTACCGGATCCTGCCGTGGGGCGCGAGGTGCATGACATTGGTTCCGAAATGCATGGATTCCACCATGGCGAACCACTTGGCCGTATCACTGATGGAATTGCCGCAATTGCCGGTCACTACCGTCGTCACACCCTGAAAAAGGGCGTTGTAATTGCCTTCAAGTTCCTTCTTATCCTTCGGCAACTGTTCATCAAGATCACCAGAAAACACCATATCGGAGTGCTCGTGGATGTCTATGAATCCGGGGGTGACGATGCAGCCGTCCGCTTCGAGGATTTTGGAGCTTTTCCCTTCAATTTTTCCGATGGCGGTGATCTGGTCGCCCGTGATGCCGATATCCGCGATATAAGGAGGCCTCAGAGTGCCATCATGAATTTTGCCTCCCTTGATAATAAGGTCAAAGGTCACGACCTTCTCCTGGGCGTCTGCCGTTCCGCCTGGTGCTGTGAACGGCAGCAAAGCCATAAAAAAACAACACAGAAAGTGTGGTCGTGATATCCGGTTCTGATGAAATAGAGAGAGTTTCATGCCCCCTCCAAGGCCCTGAATCGTTCCGAACGATATACCGTACTTTGACCATATGCAGCAGTTGGTTTTTTGTCAATACACGATTGCCGCCAAGGATCCGCCCGTCTGAAGCAGCCGCCATCAAGTCGGGTTCGCGGAGCCTCGGGGAATCAGGTGTTTCCCATCACTTTCCAAACGTATGGTGCTGAACATTACCCCGAAACATATGAATCGTGACAGAGCCTGGCACCGTGCGGCCGCCGATTCACCGAATCACCCATTCACCGATTCACCACTCCCCTGTGATAGAGCCTGGCAACCTGACATTCACATTGATTTGGGAATCACCCGATGTGTCGATGCAATGCGACCAAAAAGAAACGGCTGCCCTTTCGAAATACGGATTTGGTAGAATCAATCCAAGCTGTTTGGTGAGGGGAATTCCGATGAAAGATGACTTCGGAGACACGTTCGATGCCGCCCGCCGCTTCGCGGGCGTGTCCATGTCCCAGGGCGAGGTGGCCGCTGACAACGACTGGAACGCCGGCGACGGAGCGGAGACCGGAACGCCCCCGGCCGGCGGAGACACCGGCGAGGATTCCGTCCCGGACCGCATTGTCAGGGCGGACGACCCTGGGTTGCAGAAGGGAGTGATGGATTTGCTGGGTCTGAACGTGCCGGTTGCACTGGCCCGGGAGGCCTCCGCGCCCGCGGTGGACAGCGATTCATCTCCGCCGGGCACCGGAAAAACCCTGAATGCCGGGGTCCTGGCCGATCAGTTGCATTTGGCGAATCGCGACCTGAACGCTCTGGTGGGTCGCTACATCGGCGAGACCGAGAACAACCTGGCCCGGGTGCTGGAACAGGACCCGGACACCCCGCAAACCGAGGAGTCGTCCCTGATTGAGGAAGACCCGCGTTCCAAGGACACATCCCGGTCCGATCAGTAGACTGCATTATTAAATACGAAGAGATTTTTGACGGAGTTATCAGACGGGGTCGGGCCCTGACAAGTATTGGTAAAGAAAGAAAAAGACAGGCCATCGTCGCTTTTCAGGCCATTCTCGTGACAGCGCCTGGCACCATCACCGCAGAGCGTGGTGGCAAGCTCCCCTATTTTCCGCTCACCGTCCGGGGGGTGAACTTGAGGATCCGGTCGATGATGATCTCCCCGTATGCGGGCGCGACCCGGGTCGCCGGCTCAAGGTAAGCCCTGAAGACAATGGCCATGGGTTCTTCCGCGGCGATGCCGTTGTTACAGTCGTACGGTACTTCCAGGCAATACGCCTTGTCGCCGTCACAGCCGCAGGGTCGTGTGATCCGGTAGGCGTACAATTTGTCCACCGCGGCCGTGTCCCAGCCGGATCCGAGGAAGTGCCGGGCGCTGCCGGCCATCATCTCGTTGTTGATGACCACCGGGCTGGACTTGTGCGTCCAGCCGAGGACGGAAACGTTGGAATAGGTGGCCTTCCCTGTGGCCCGGTGGTTGACGCCGTAGGCGATGTAAAACTCATCTTCCGCCAACACCATGTTCTGGTTGAGTTGGCCGGTGACGGGATTGAAGCTGGGGGGGATGTAAGGCGTGTCCCGATTGTCTCCCAGGCAGTTTTGGCCATTCTCAATGCAGTTATACCCCTCGTACCAGTTGGTCGTGGCGATGGGCGTGGCCACGTAATCGGGGTAGCGGGCGATCAGGGCTTTCCCAAGTTCCTCCACGAGAGGCAGGAGGAAGACCTCGGTCTCGCCGGTGCCCTTGACGCGCAAGTTCGGTGGCGGGATGGGCTCCAGGTCCTCGGGGGGAAGCGGCTGCTTCGGCGTTACCCGGAGAAGTGTCCTGGGCGCTTGCTCGTACGGCTCAAGGTCGGTATCTGCATCAGGGACCATTCGCAGAACGATGCAGAGGGTGTCCTTGTCGGACTCGACCCCAAGATGGACCAGGTCAGGCGGCACCGGGAGCGAATTGATCATGCTGGGAGCGTATCCGCTCCTGAGCAAGGCAAGCCGCACCTTTCGTTCCGTTCCGCGGTCGGCGGCCACAATGAAAACCACCTGGCGATCGAACGGGTTCCGCCGAAATCTCCGCACATTGACCGTCAGTTGGTTGGTGGTGTCCCCGAGACTGGCGAAGAGGGGGAACCGATCATAGGAGGAGGGAGGCGACGGTCTCGACCATGTGTCCCCGATGGTGCAATCGGAAGGATGAATCGGTGAGTGATCTGGGTCGTAGTGGTACCGGTCGTAGAGATAGGCGGTGAATCCAAAATACTGCATCCGGGGCGGGGTTGTACCCACGAAGATGACGGCTTCGTCAGCCCGCATGCGCCAGAACCAGCTCCAGCCTTCCGGATAATGGTCATCCTCGAAGAACCATTCGGCGTAGGGGTTCTTCACTGCAGGATCCTGGTTCGGCGCCGGCGGCAGTACGAAGATCCCGTAAGGGCTGGACGGGTTGTTGGCGAAGCAGGTGGGCAGTTGGCACTCGCAGCACATGTCAACGATCTTCGGGAAATCGAGCCGGCCATCCTGGACGGTGAAGCCCATGCGGGCCAGCTCCCGGCGGAGTGTTGCCGGCGAGCGGGTATTCTCCTGCTCGGCGGCCGGGAGAATGCCGTTGGCCATCAGATAGACCGTCAAGCACGTCAGGACGTAGAATACGTTGGGTTTCCACTTCATGATCTTATACCTTCACGGTAATTTTCTGGGCAACGAAGCATGCTGTCGATGATTACCATTTTGGACGATTGTGATGAGACATGTCAACCGAGATCGGAAAGGTCACCGGCACAAACGGCTCGCCCGATCCTTCGCCCACGGTGCGCCCGATTTGACGAATGGATCAGATTCAGAATCCATGTCCGCCGGTAAATGCTGAGCATTGACAGCGCAACAGCCATCACCGATAATTTTTTCATGAAAAAACAGTCGATCGCCCTTTGCGTCGCCTTCATCCTGACGGTGTGCGGCTGGCCCTGTCTCGGACAATGGTACCTGGGCGGCGAAGCCGGCTACGCGCGCCACACGTTCGGCGCCTCGTACACGTTCGCCGTGGGCGAGCCCGACGCCTACGTCAACACGGCCCAGGGAGTCGAGGGCGGTGTGATCGGCGGCTACACCTTTGCGGGACAGGGACCGGTCTCCTTGTCCATCCAGGGACGGGTGGCCGGAAACACCGCTCAATGGCAACTGGATGTCGTCGACGAATACTCGGGCACGTCCCAGGGCGGCCCCGCCTCCCTCGCGTACGACATTCCATGCAGCTACTCGTTGAGCCTCGTGACCGGGATCCGCGTTGGTTCCTCCTCGCGGATCGTCGCGGAATTGGGGATCGGGCAGAGCCTGGTGCGGGAAGTCAAGACGTCCGAACAGAGCACGCGCTACAATTATTCCGACTGGACCTTCAGCTACGTGTTCGGCGCCGGCGTCCATCAGCGGCTGGGCGAGCGCTGGGAACTCCGGGGAACCTACCGGTACATCCGCTGCGCGAGCGTCTCCTATTCGGGCGCCTTCCCGGACGGCACCGTCTGGGAGCACGTGACCGACACCCCCCGCACGCATCAGGTTTGTTTCGGTCTCGTGTACCGGTGGGAGTGAACAGTGATAGTGAACGGTGAGTAGTGAATGGTGAGTTGTAGACGGTGAGTAGTAAACGGTGAACAGTGTGTAGGCAGGAATTCTAAGTCCGGTCGTGCTCGTGTTTCTTAATCGTAATTCGTAATCGTGATCGTAATCGTGATCGTAATTCGCAATCGTTATCGTAACTCGTAATCGGGCTCGTAATCGGGATTCAGGCTCAGGGCTGGAGTCTCGGGTTTTGAGACTCGAGGTTAGAGACTCGAGGTTAGAGACTCGAGGTTAGAGACTCGAGGTTAGAGTCTCGGGGCTCGATGTTCGCTCCCCCCAATTCCGTTCGGTCGTGCAACCGGCACCTCGCGGCCTCCAGACATTACCTCGCATGCTCCGGCCGCAGATAGCTGCCGTACCGCGCGTTCGACGAACGCGCGCCCAAATGACCTCGCGCGCTCCAGTCAGTACCTCGCGGCCTCCGGCCGCGGATAGCTGCCGTACCGCGCGTTCGATGAACGCGCGCCCAAATAACCTCGCGCGCTCCAGTCAGTACCTCGCGGCCTCCGGCCGTGAGTTCGACCACGGCAGGATCATCCGCATCGCGCGATACTGCCAGTCCGCAGCAAAAACCGATCTCTACGGCACGCATCCGGCCCGGAGGGACGGCGGTCAATATCATGGGCCGCAGGCCCAGGTGGGCGCCTCATCCTGCAATGTCCCGCGCCCTGACGGGGCGCGATGATAATGCGGCGTGGCCGATTGCGCTCAACCCGTCAATAACGGTTCGCCGTCGCGCGTTCATCGAACGCGCGGTACGACGGAAGTAGGCCGCGTTCGCCGAACGCGGCCCGCGGCACGATCCCGCCGCGCCAGCGTCGGCGGGGTGTAGCCCGGACCGACAGGTCCGGGTCCGCCGGGAGCATGGGACATCTGCCAGCTCCACAGGAGCGGGGGAAAACGAGGGCTGAACGGCCCCGCATGCACAGGTGCTTTCGTGCTCCAATTCGAACCCGGCTCATGGATTCCGCCGCCGCTGGCGCGGCCGGGGCGCGCGAGTTCGCTCAGCGCTCCCCTGGCGATGCGTCTTCAGTCTGGAGTGCGGCGGCATGACGGTCTGGAGTGCGGCGGCATGACGCCGCTCTGGATGGCGCGGGACGCGCAGGGCAAAATCACGGAGTGCGGTGAGGAGCGCGAACCGTCGCAATCCGGAGCGTCTCGGCGCCCGCGTCCCGCGGGAATCCAAAGCGCAGACATGTCTGCGCACTCCAAACCAGGTGTCCCGGCGCGTCCGATCGTCTGCCGCCGCCCCGATTCTGTTTCCCACGATTCTACCCACCGAATTCGCGCGCCACTCCCCGCCTCCCGGAGGGAGGCGAAGATATTAGCCAGGGGCAAGGCCGCGCCCGGCAGGGCGGGCCGCAGCCCCTGGAAAGCTGGACATTTTTCGACACCCGCGCCCTGACGGGGCGCGAGGAGAAGGCGCGGAGGCCGGTCGCGCCGCGACCGGCAGCGAAACGTTCGTCGGCTTTTTTCGGAGTGCGGTGATGAGGCGCCCGGCACGGCGCGCCGGGCGCCGGGATGATCCGGGCGCCGAATCACCGCTTTGAGATGTGCGTCCGTTTGCGCGTGACGGCAGGCGGGACGCCTGCACCACTTCGTGCGCGTTGCGGCGCAACGCGCCTCCCCGGATTTCCCCGCGCCCGATCCGGGGCGCGGGAAGCCGGTTGGGGGGCCGGCTTTCGGTGGCCGCGGCCGGCCTTTCAGGCCCGGCCTTGCCCCGCGGCACGCGGGGCTAATATCCAGGCGCGCCCTTCGGCGCGCCCCGGAAGAGGGATCTCAGCCCGCCCATGTCCTGCTGGCAGATGAGATCTTCGCCTTCGTAGAAGTAGTAGCTGTGGTCGTCCACGAAGACGACGTTGCCTTGATCATCGACCCGGGTGGCCGCGCCGCCAGCGGTCTTCACCTTGATCCGCCGCTTGCCGTCGGCGTCGTAGATAAATTTTCAAAGTTGCCCATGTTTTTCCGACGATTTCATCATGATTATTTGAATGAAAACAGCCAATCCGATATAGATTATCCACACAAACCACGTCTTACTTAGAAGAAATGGAAAGAAGTCATCAGGAGCCATAAGATCATTTATCGGCGCAAACGGCCGCGAGGCTGATACAAAAGCAGCGATAGTATAAAAAACCACAAACAAAATAGAATGGACCAACAATTTGAATCCTGTTTTCATACTATCACCAATGATATTTTTCATCATACGCCACCCAGTGGCGCTGTCAATCCACTCAAATCGTCCGACACATCCCGCATCCCTGAGGGAGGCGAGGATATTACCCGGTGGCGAGGGGTTCTGCGACGGACCCTGCGGGGGCGCTGGCCGCGTTTGAACAGTAATCGGTGTCGGTCTGTCTGTATAATTCAACCGGACACTTCCGGAGGACAGAAGGGTAAAGTCATGGCTCAAGGAAAACGTCTGGTCCCGCTGCTCGGTGCGATCCTGCTGGGGATGTGTCGGCTCATCCCCGCCCAGGCGGCGGATACGGTGCGGGTCGACGTGCGCCTGGTGCCCGTCGCCGTGACGGTGGTGGACGCCGACGGCCGACCCGTGACCGATTTGACCGCTGATGATTTCAGGGTGTTCGACGACGGCGTACCCCGGGAGATCCGCTTTTTCAGCCTGGAGCGGCTGGCGTCCGATCCCGACCGGGCCGGTGACGCGGCTCCGCTGGCGCGGGACCGCGCCGCAGGACTCCATCGTTCGGGCCGTCGGACGTTCCTCATCTACCTGGGGCAAGGCGGGACGACCGATACGTTCAAGGCCATGGACGACCTGATCGCCTTCGTCCGCGAACGCCTGCTGCCCCAGGACCGCGTGGCGGTGATGGCGTACAACCGCGCCACCGATTTCACCACCGACCGGGAGCAGATCGCTGGCATCCTCAAGAGGTACCAGGAGCGGCGCGGACAGATTGAGATCCTGATCCAGAGGCGCGCTTGGGGAAACGGACTGGAAGCGATCTATGCGCCGGGAATGCCGCCGCAGGCCCAGCGGTATATCGACGAGATCTTCGAGGACGCGTCCGCCGTCGCGCCGCCGCGCCCCACCGACGGCCGCGTGCGCTCGGCCCATCCCGCGGCGGGGCGGGTGCTGCCCGCGCCCACCGGCGGCGTGGACACCGCCGCCATCCTGGCGGATCCGGGAGCGCTGGCCGCGATTCTGCCCAATCTGTCGCCCAAGGCGCGCGGGATGGTGATGCGGAGCGTCATCCCGACGGACCCGTTCGACCTGATGCAACTGCTGGCGCTCACCGATCTCCCGTTCGGCGAGTTCATGGCCAACATGCAGCAGTCGTCGCTGGACATGCAGAACCTGTTCGCCGCTGTCAATTACCTGCGATATTTGGAGGGGCCCAAGTACATCCTGCTCTTCTCGGACCAGGGGATCTTCCTGCCGCGGATGGACCATGACCGCAGCCTGGCCGCTGTCGCCAACGACGCCCAGGTGGCCATCCACACCTTCAAGACCGGCGGCGTGGACAGCCATTTCTCCATGGACAAAGAGCAGGGGTTGTGGGGACGGGAAACCAGCTGGCAACCGGCTGCGCCCACCATCGTCCACAACAGCCGGGACTCGCTGGTCGCCATGTCCAGCCTGCGGACCATGGCCGACGCCACCGGCGGCCTCTACACCATCCACCGGGCGGTGGCCCCGGCGCTGGTGCGGCTGGACGCCTGCACCCGCTCCAGCTACCTGCTGGGCGTCGATCCGGGAGACATCGACTGGTCGGGAAAGTATCACCGCCTGCGGGTGGAGGTCGCCCGGCCGGGCGTCCGCGTCCACCACCGGCACGGGTACTATGCCTACACGCAGACCGTCCCGTACGACACCGAGCTGTTCCTGGCCGAGAGCCGGATTGAGGCGGCCCTGGCTCACAAGCGCGAGTGGCCCGGCATCCGCTTCCGGGCGAAGATGATCCGCGGCGCGGGGCCCGGCGATGCGGCGCGGCGGCAGCTCCGTCTGACGGTGGAACCGGACTCGCTTACCTATACGGTCCATGACGGGATCCGGACCTGCCGGCTCTACCTCGCCGTGTACTACACCGTCAACGGTCGCGACATCAGCGGCAACACCTGGAGCGTGCTGGACGTGGAACTGGATGCGGGCGCATTCGCAAGGGCCCGGCGGGAGGGGATCGGCATCACCATCACGCTGCCGCCGCAGGTGGGCAACGACTCGTACAAGGCAATCGTTTACTGCGTGAACGCCGACCGCGTGGGGAGCCGCGTGGGCGGCGTCTTCGCGCGGCGGTGATCCGCCATACCCCGGAGGCCTGAGTTGCGGAACCCTGTCACATGCCGCTCCAAATGCCGGATGGATGCGGGGGCTGGGTGAACCGGTTCATCCGATACAGCCCCCGGGTCAGCACTCCGCAAAGCGGTGCGGCTCACGGCGCGGACGACCGGTAGATCCCCCAACGCACGCTGAATGACAGACGGACGGAAGCGGTCTCGACGCGGGTGAGCCAGCGCTCGGTCTCGGCCGGATTCATCATTCGGCCCAACTGGTAGCGGAGGAAGACGGGATCGGGTGGACGCGCGTCGCCTGCCAGCGTTCCGGATTCCACGACTGCGAAGCCCGCCTCGGCGAAGAGCGCGTCCAGCCGGCCGCCCGTCTCCGGATGGAAGCTCTCGTGGCGCAACGAGGCCAGCAGCGCATCAACCAGTCCCAAACCCGCCGGCGACTCGACGGTGGCCGGGTAGTCGTACTCGGCCAGGACCGCGTACAAACCGTCCCGGTCCAGGACCCGCCGCACCCGGCGCAGGAAGGGGACGGGCTCCTGAAGCTGGTACAGGAAGAATGAGGATACGTAAAGTCCGGCAGCGGGCAGCCGGCACTGTGAAACGTCGGCGTGCTCAAACAGCGCGGGGCCTTCGTGTCGGCTGACGGACGGCGCGCGCCGGGCTTCGGCCAGGGCTGCCGAGTCACGATCGATCCCCACGAGTTCGGCCCGAGTCAGGGGAGCGAGTTCCCGCAGGACGAGGCCCGTGCCGCAGCCGGGCTCCACGATGCGGCGGAGCGAGCGCAGGGGCAGGCGGCCGTAGAGCCGGTGCCGGAGCGGCGCCAGCTCCGCGAACTGACGGCGGTAGATCTGGAACAGGTTGCCGTTCACCCGTCGGCCTAACCGTTCGACATGGCGTCGGGACAGGCGACGGGCTTCCCCTCGAGCTCCAGCGGGCACCCCCCGCCGCAGAGCGGCAGCTCGGGGCAGTCCCGGCATTCGGGCGGCAGCCACTGTCGCTCCCGCAGGCGGACCATCACCGGGTGGTTGTACACCGCGTCCCACGACTCGGTGAGCAGGTTGCCGGCGCGCTCGTAGTAGCTCTGGCACGGGATCACGGCGCCGTCGGGTTCCACGCAGAGGTTGTACCGGCCGGCGGTGCAGTGCTTGGGCCCCAGCTCCAGTTCCACCGGATTGATGCGGCAGTAGCGGGTGGGCGTGTACCAGATGAGCCGGAGGTCCAGCCCTTCGGCCAGCTCCCGCACCCGCGTCAGCACCGCCTTCAGGTCGTCGTCCGCCAGGGCGAACTCGCCGCCGGCGGCCTTGCCGCTGTAGATGACGGAGTTGATCGCCAGCGCCTTGAGTCCCAGCGAGGCGATGAACCGGACGGTGGCCTCAATCGTCGGGGCGCTGTCGCGGGTGATGGTGGTGTTCGTGATGGCATAGATGCCCAGGTCGAGGCAGTTGCGTATCCCGGCCACCGTCTGCTCGAACGAGTCGGCGCCGACCATGCGGTTGTGCACCGCCGGATCAGCCGACTCCAGCGTCACCTGGACGTAGTCGAGCCCCGCCGCCTGCAGTCCCGCCAGGTAGTCGCGGTCAGCCAGCCGGACGCCGTTGGTGAGGAGGCCCGACACCATGCCCAAGGCCTGAGCGTGGGCGATGAGGTCCCGCAGGTCGTCGCGGAGCGTGGCCTCGCCGCCGGTGAAGACGACGTGGGGGATGCCGGCGTCCCACGCCTTTTGCATGATGAGCCGCCATTCGTCCGCGGTGAGCTCCGGGCTCTCGCGGCGCTCGTTGTAGCAGTGCGTGCAGTTGATGTTGCAGCGGTAGGTGAGGGCCAGATCCAGGCGGTATGGGGCGGAGACGGGCGTCTGGAACGGTTCGATCCGGTCCAGTCCGAGGAACGTGATGGGACAGACCGCGCTGTCGCCCAGCATGGCGTCGAGGGTTTCGCGGATGACCGCCCAGTCGGCGGCCGCCCGCTTGCGGCCCACGCGGTATTGCTTGCGGACGCGCTTCAACAGCTCCGCTTCGCCGAGGCCGCGCAGGTACAGCCAGGCGTAGTCGCAGGCCGTGGCGTTGAGGTGCAACACGCGGGATGCGTCGATGAGCAGCAGACCGGTGCCGTTTCCCTCCACGCGGAGGTGCACCCGCTTGCCTTCCGGCACCGGGCCGCCGGCCAGATGGTGAAGGCCCGCCGGGGCGATGGGGGGGCGCTTGGCGAAAAAGTTCTTCAGGTTCATCGGCCACCTCCCGCGCAGGCGCACGCACAGCCGGCGCAGGCGCAGGCGCAGGCGCAGCTGCTCCCGCCGCTGGAACGTCCGGAAGATGACGACACGGGAACGGGATTGGTCACGCCGGTCACGCCGGAGACCAGACTGCCGAAGGATCCCACGGCGCTGTGGGAAAAGCCCTCGATGGCCGAAGCCGCCTGGTGGCAGATGTCCGGCAGGCTGAATCCGCCCCCGGGTGTCACCGGGGCGCCGCCGACCGGCGGATGAGTGCCGGGCACCGGGATCACGGCCGGCGGCCGGCCGGGTTCGGAATCGTCCATCCAGCCGCCCGCGGGGAACCAGCTCGGCGAGGCGAGCACGATGGGCGGCAGCTTCTGCACCTTGTCGTCGAAGTCATTGTCCATCAACATCCACTGGAGCTGCTCCTCGACGGTCTTCAGGCCGGCGACATCGGACCCGGCGCTGCGCACCATCTCCCAGGCCTGGCGGACGATGGACTGATAGTATTCCCGCGTCTCTTTCAAAGAAAAACCCTTCATCCGGTTGTTCAGGTCCTTGATCATCTGGACGAACATGCTCTTCAGTTCCTTCTCGCCGAGCGTTCCGTCCGCCTTGATGGCGTCCACCAAGCGAAGTTCGTAGTCCCACAGCTTGTCTCGGTTCTGGCCGGTCTTTTCGATCACGGGTTTGCCACCCGGGCCGGGTTTGAGCGCCACCGCGTCCTTGCGCAGCAGCCCGTACAGAATGAGCACCGTCACCCGGTCCAGCTTTTCTTCGTTGAGCAACGCCGCCATGGGGGCGGTGAGGCCGCGCTTGATGCCCACCCCTTCCACTCCGATCTTGGGCGGCAGGTATTGGCGCCGGCGGAAGATGCCGCGCACGATGGAGATGGCCGCCGGCACGATCGGCACCAGGAAAATCAGCAGGACGAAGCAGCCGCCTTCAAACAGGAAACAGCCGCTGGCGTCCATGCCGCCCGCGACGGCCGGGGCTTCCGGAGGCGTCAGCGGCCCCTCGACGAGTGCGCCCGGGAACGAAATGCCCACCATGTAGGCGCCGTCCACCCGGCGCTGCTCCACCCACTTGTACACGATCCGGCCCGCGTCGGTGACGAACGACTCGGTGAACGCGCGCTCGTGGTGGCGCACCGTGTCCGGCTCGGCGCCCTCCGGGAACTGGACCTGGAGGGTGAAGGCGGAGGCGCCTTCCAGCAGGCTGCCGTCGAACCAGGTGGGGCTGAATTCCATCGAGCCGTCGGTGGGGACATCGCTATCCTGAAACACCATGTACAGGTTGGTGCCGCTCACCTCGAGGGTGCCCGTCTGGCCGGGGCCGATGGTCTTGTCGCCCAGCGGAATCTCGACGCCGTTGGAAATATAGCTGGAAGTCTTGATGCCGCTGAGCGCCTGCCCGTCGATCTGGGCGCGCACGGTGTCCAGCTGGTAATCCTTGCTGGGGAAGCCGATGTCCACGATGTCGATGGGGTGGGCGCCCGGGGCGCAGCGGAAGGTGATCTTGTAGTAGATCACCAGGCTGCGGTCCTTTTCCACCGACACGTTGCAGATGAACTCGGGCACTTCGAAGCGGTAGTCCTGCGCCGGTGCGGCGACTCCGAAAAGAAGCAGCACCAGGAGGGCGGCGCCGACAATACGGGTCACCATTTGGGCTTCTCCTCCAGCTGATAATTGCTGCCGCAGAACGGGCACTGGACGAACGGGGCGCCGGCCTTGACGGTGATGTGCTCCTGGGTGATGGCGCCGCCGCAGCGGGCGCAGGCGAGGCTCTCCAACTGGACGTCGCCCGAGAGTTCGATCTTTTGCTGGATCACCGTGCCGGCCGCGCCGCCCGGCGCGGCTTTCTGCCGCAGGATGAAGACGAACAGGAACAGTCCGATTCCGGCGATCACGCTGCCGATGAACGCGCGCCCCCCCGGGCTGGCGGCTTGCGGACTCAACGCGGCGATGATGAATATCAGCCCCAGCAAGATCAAGCCGATGCTGATCAGGATGGCGATGAGGCGTCCGACGTTCATGACCGCCTCCGCGCCGGAGTGTGGTGCGCCTGCGTCATAATGTGACTCCTGGTTAAACTGCAGGCCCATTGTAACCCATTTTCTGTTTTCAACCCATCCGTGGACTGAAAAACATCCGACCGATTGGTCAGAACGGATCCTGATATCGTTGCTCCGGTTTTTTCGATAGAATAGGCGCGATGGAAAATCCCGCCACACGATTCGATCCGGATGGACCGGAAAGACCCGCGGCACGGCCGTGGGCCTGGTTGGCCCTGGCGCTGGCGCTGCCGGCGCTCGTGTCGCTGGGCTATGGGATTGCCACCGCCGGCGCCAGGTCCTTCGACCTGCGGCGGTTCCGTGCACTCGGTGCGGCCTGGTGGCATGACCCCGGTTCCATAAGTCCGGATCTTTTTTTGGGATACCCGCCGTACGCGCTCGTCGCATTCTGGCCGCTCAACGCGATTCCCGTGGAGGCGCTGCCGTGGATCTGGCTCGTGGTCAACGTCGCGGCCTTCGGTGCCGTGGTCTGGCTGGCGCGGATGATCTGGGGGCGGGGCTGGCCCCGCGGTACGGTGCTGTTTCTGGCGGCCTTTTTTGCGGTGTGGGCGCCGGTCCGGGTGACGTTGCGCACGGGCCAGATCAGCCTGGTCATCCTGGCCCTCATCCTCGGCGCAGAGGTCATGCGGCGATCAGGCCGTCAGGTGCCGGCCGGGCTGCTGTTGGGGGCCGCGCTGGTGAAACCGAGCCTGGCCGGCCCATTCCTGCTCTATTGGGCGTGGCGGCGGGAGTGGCGCATGGTGGGAACCGCGCTGGCGGTCGTGACCGGTCTGACCGCAGTCTACTGCGTCCACGCCGGCGTCTGGCCGTGGGTGGCCATGTCCGCCTATCTGCGCAAAGGCGTGCGCGTCTGGTCCGGGCGAAAGGGCTACTTTGAGGGGACCACCGACATCCGGCCGCTGATGGAGACGCTCTGCGGTGGATCCGACTGGTGGGGTTGGGCGGCGGCGGTGGCTGTGGCGGCAGCCGCCCTGGCCGTCATGTTTTGGCTGTTCCGCCACCGAAAAGAGGAAGAGAACACGCATCTGGCCGTCGTGGCATTGTTCAGTTTGTGGGCAGTCTATCACCGGGTCTACGACTCGGTGGCGGCCCTGCCGGCGGCGGCTCTGTTTGTCGCCGACCTCGAAGCGGAACGGCGGATACGCCTGGCCGCAGCCGGACTGGCGGCGCTGGGGCTGCTGGCGGTCAGTCTGCCTGGCTTGCTCACCGAACGGCTGGGCCTGACTGCGGGTCAACTGGATTCCCCGTGGGGATTCCTCGGCCTCCATGCCGACCGGCTGGTGGTGTTCGGTCTCTTCCTGGCCCTGCTGATCACGCTACGGCGGGAAAGACGGGAGACGGTCGCCGATCATTCTCTCGAAAAAACGAATTCGCGGAGATAGCCGGCCAGAATGGCCGCCTGCGACAGCGCAACCCGCCAGGCCAGGCCCCAGCGACGCCCGGGCGGGGCGGAGCGATACGGCCGGATCAGCAATCCGGCATAGAAGGCGGGCGGAGCGAAATCCGCCCCGGTCGTCGCAGCTTGACCGCCCGCATGGAATCGGCGGGCGCCGCGGCCGTAGCGGAATTGCTGGCGCCAGAAACCAGCCGCGGTGAAGCGGGGGGCGTGGTGGACCACGGCGCCCGGCGCCGTTCGCAGCAGACGGCCGGAACCGCGCCAGCGGCGGCAGAACTCGCGGTCCTCCCCGGCGGCCAGCGGATAGCCGGCGGCGAAGCCACCGAGCGCGCGGAAGGGACCGGCCGGGACGGCCAGGTTGCAGGTGGCGAAAAAACGGGCATCCTCCGGATTTCGATTGGATTGCTCGTAGACGGAGTCAAGGAGAAACTGGCTGGCCTCGGCCCACGGGTTGTCGGGCAGGGCGTTGACCACTCGGCCGCCCACCGCCGCACCGGGGTGCTGTCGGCACTGCACCAGCAGCTCCCGGAGCCAGCACCGGTCGGGGCGGCAGTCGTCATCGGTGAACGCCAGCCAGTCGCCCCGCGCCCGGGCGGCGCCGGTGTTGCGGGCTGCCGCCGGTCCGGCCTGGGGCTGACGGATGACGTGCCGGGAGATGCCGGCGGGCCATCCTGACGGCACAGTCGGTTCGGTATCATCGTCGCCGTCCACCACAACCACCACTTCGAAGGCGTCCGCCGGCAACTCCTGAACAGCCAGCGCCGCCAGGCATTCGCTGAGGGCGGCCGGCCGGCCGCGGGTTGGCACGATGACCGAAATGAGCGGCGTAATCTCCGGCATGTCGTCACTCCGCGACCGGGGTGGGCCCGCTGGGTCTCTGGGATGCCAGAAGCGACCGGACGATCTCCAGTTCGGGGCGGCCCCATTCCCTGAGGATGACCAGCGTGACCGCAACCATTCCCGAGGCCGCCGCCAGCTTGACGGGGATCCAGATGCCCGCGGCCGGCCAGATGGTGCAGATCGCAAACCCGACGCCGGCGGCAACCGCAGTCCGCAGGAATGACTGCGGCGGCGGCGCGGCGTTGAACGCACGGCACACCAGGGCGGTGGCCACGGCCGCTCCCAGCACGGCCGTCCCCGTAGTGACACCCGCCGCCCCCATTGCGCCCAGTCTGGGGATCACGATCAGGTGTCCGACCCCGGCCAGCAGCAGCATGGGCAGCGCCACGCCGGTGGCCCAGGCGGGATGGCCGGCGCAAGTCATAATGGATGTCGCAAAGGCGAGATAGACCATCGCCAAAGCGGCAAACAGCAGCACCCCCATAACGGGGGCGGCGGCGGCGTAATCCGGCCCGAAGAGCAAGCCGACGATCTCCGGTGCCGCAGCCGAACCCACGGCGGCGAATGCGGCCAGGTTCAGGAGGCCCCGCAGCGCCGTGGCGGCGATGCGCCGGGCGCGTTCCGACTCGCCATCGCGGAGGCAACGCGTCATCACCGACAGCAACATCGGCGAAAACGCGATGCTGAGGATGCCGGCGGCCACCGCCGCCGCAGCCGCGGCGCCGTAGTTGCCCACTGTTTCTGCGGTACCGCCCAGGATTTTGAGCACGAACAGGTCCAGCTTGTCAAACAGCCGCATGCAGACGCCAAAGATGAAGAGCGGCATCGCGAACCGCAGAAACGGCCAGCCGATGACCGCCGGCTGTCCGCGGCCGGGGATACGGCTGCAGACGCCGCCCACGATCACTTCGACGGCGGAGGCCAGGATGTTGGCGATGATGGCCCCGAAGATGGAGCCGCCGGCGGCTAAAAAAGCCCATACCAGCAGCGGCCGGGAGAGATGGCGGCAGACGCTGACGACGGCCCGGCGGTTGAAAGCCGCGGTGCCCACCAGGACGGTCTTGTAGAAAACCGCCAAGGTGAAGAGCGGGATATCCAGGGCGTAAAGTCGAAGCAAGGCGGCGAATTCGGGTTCCCCGAACAGCGCGGCGACGGGGCCGGCGGCCACGCCCAGCGCCAGGGCGGACGAGACCCCGGCGACCAGGTGGTAACGCCACAGGGCCCGGGCCACCGGCGGCCAGTCCCGCGTCTCGGCGATGAGCTGAACGGCGGGGCGGGCGAACAGTGCGGCGATGGCCCATTCGATCCAGACGACGATGGCAGCGGCCAGAGCGAACAGGCCGAATTTCGCCGGTCCCAGAGTCCTCGTCAGCAGCACGATGATCAGAAAACCGGCGGGCAGAGCCAGGGATTCGCTGGCCAGCAAGAACAGGCCGGACCGAGCCAGGTTGGGTTGCGCCTGAGGTGGTGGAGGAGCGCCGGAGGTCATGTCGCCACCTGACTGCGGCCCGTCTGATCGGGCTGGGTTCGGGACAGGTAGCCGGCGGCCTCACCCAGTGCCCAGGCGGCGAATCCGACCGCCAGCCAACCGGCGCTGCGGACGAACGCCTGGCGGGTGGAGGGATCGCTTGCGGCCGAGCGGGCGGCACCGGTGAAGAGCTTGATCGCGATGAGCGGCCACAGGACGGCGTAGGCAAGCCGTTGGAGCAGGTGGAAACACCGATAGCGGGCCCGCACCCGGCCGAAGGAACGCCCGTGCATGAACTCGTGGCTCAGGAATTGCCGCCAGTCGGTGATGCCGCGATGCGCGACGCGGATGGCCGGGTCGAACCAGATCCGGTGACCGGCATCGGCGAGCCGCCAGTTGAACTCGGAGTCGGAACAGTACGTCCCCTCGATGAACGGCCCGAAGCGCTGTAACGCCTCTCGTTTGAATGACAGGTTGGCGGCGGCCATGTCGTCGATCCAGCGGGCGGGCCGGTGGGGCATCCAGTCATGGAATTCCAGGATGTGCGCGGCCCAGCCCACCGGCGGACCCGGGTGAGCGTTGGCGATGGAGCCGCCGACGGCCAGGTGCGGCGCCCGATGCGCGGACAGCACGGCGTTCACCCAGTCGGGGGCGGCAACACAGTCGGCATCGATGAAGGCTACCACCGGGGCGCGCGCCGCGGCGATGCCGGCGTTGCGTGCGTCGCCGCAGTACTTGCGCGCGTCAAACGTCAGGCAGCGGAAACCGGGGAAGTCGCGCTGAATCATGGCCGGGGTGCCGTCCGCCGAACTGTTGACGACGATCACCTCAAACGTGCGGGCGCTCTGCTGAGCCGCCAGAGACCGCAGGCAATCGCCGATCTGATCCTCCGCCCGGTAGGCGGCGATGATCACGGACAGCTCGGGGATGGTTGTCTCGGCCACGGTGCTCAATCTCCTGCGGCGGACGTCGGCAGCGGCCCGGTCGGGCCGGGCGCGTTTGAGAATAAGAGCACCTCCGCGATCGACTCATCGTAGAGGCTGCCCCCCTCAAAGGCGTAGCTGCAGTCCCGGCAGAGCGGCAACCGCTGGTAATCGCGACGCAACCCCCGGCGCATTTGCCGGTAGGGCTCGCCATGCCAGATCTCCCGAAAACTCTGCGCGGCCAGATTGCCCAGAACAAAATGCTCCTTGGGATCATAGGTGCATGGACAGACCGTGCCGTCGGCGTGGACGGTGGGGCAGTTCCACAGATTTTTACACGGGTTGCCCCGGCGGCGGATGCGGTCGCCCGTCCGTGGGTCGAGCGGGAACCGCCGGTAGCGGGGGTTGTCGGGGGTGAATTCGGCCAAACCGCGCCGGTGGGCATCGGTCTCAAAATACGGGTCCTGGCTGCATGGGTTCAGCGTCTTGAGCGACAGGGCGTCCACTCCGAGGCCGCGGGCCAATTCTTTCAGCGCCGGGATTTCATGTTCGTTGTCTTTCATGACGATGAACCGGAGGTTGAGAAACGGGCGATCGGCACCAAGCGTCCGGCGCCGCTCCACCACCGTGCGGATGCCGGTCAGGACCTGCTCCAGGTTGCCGCCCTGGCGGTATCGTTCGTACGACGCCTGGGTGATCCCATCCACGGCGAAGATCAGGGAGTCGAGACCGGACCGGACCAGGCGGTCGGCCTCGTCCGGATCGGTGAACATGTGCCCGTTGGTGCTCGAAACCACCCGGATCCCGCACCGCCGAGCATAGATGATCATGTCATAGATCGAGGGATTCAGGAACGGCTCCCCCCAATCCCACAGCAGAATCAGAAACAGGTTGGCCCCGAGTTGATCGATGGTTCTTTGGAACAGCGGCAGCGGCATGAACTGTCCCTTCCGGTCAAGGCCGATGGTGATGGGACAGAGGGCGCACCGCAGGTTGCACAGGGTGGCCGGCTCCACCATGAGATGGGTGGGCCAGCCCCAGGGGCGTTCCGGCCGGAAGAGCGTGGAACTCTCTACCCGGAACCAGTTCCAAAGCTTCCGCCACGCGACCCGCTCGAAGGGGTAGGCGATCCCGTCGCAGCAGATAATGAGCCGGCGACTGGCCAGCGCGTTCAAGGCGGTGGCGAACCTGCTGAACAGACGGGGGCTCATGGGATCGGATTATCCTCCCTGCGGAAAGTACGGATCCAGCGCCCGACACGATGGACCCGCCGATTGTCGATCAGATGACAGCAGAAGGCGCAATCGCATCGCCCGGCCAGGTAATCCCGCCGGTCGGGGCCGAGAGAACCGCGACGGAAATCCTGGAACGCCGGTCCCCGCCAAATATCCCGGAAGGTGCTTCGGTTCAGGTCGCCCAGCGGTTCGGACATGATGAAGTTGCAGGGGTAGACGCGGCCGTCCGCCTTGATCCGGGCGTGATACCACGCGATGTAGCAGTCGGTCTCCCGCCAGGGGCCGTCGGCGGTTCCGTATCGGCGGATGGTCTCGGGAACATTATGACGCAGCCCGTATCGGCGGGAGTCGGCGGCCGCCCGTCGCAACAAGTCAACAACGGCGGCCTCCGATTCCCGCTCAAGCTGGTGCTCGTGCAGGACCCCGTGAAAATCGCGCAACGGCGAGTACGAAACGGCGCTGCAACCGGTTTCCCCGGCCAGCCGGACCATGTCCGGTATCTCCCGCCAGTTGGTTCGGTTGATGACCATATGCAGGGTTGTCCGGGGGACATTGCGCCCCGAACGGCGACGGGTCTCGTTGATCCTGGCCAGGCCCCGGATGATCCGTTCCCGGTTGGCGGGATCGGAGCCGGGGTAGTTTTGGGCATACCGTTTCGGTGAAACCGCCCACAGGCTGACCCGCAGGCGCTCGACTCCGGCGGCGATGATCGCGTCGGCCAGCGGTCCGTCGAGCAGGATCCCGTTGGTGATGATGCCCACGCGCAAGCCGCGCGCCGTGGCGATGGCCACGATCTCCGCGATCCGGGGATGCAGCAGCGGTTCGCCGTCGCCGCTGAGCGTGAGATCGTCCGTTCCCAGATTGTTCAGTTCGGCGCAGAGTTCCCGAAACAGTTGCTCCGGCAGGTCGACGGCCGAGCGGGCGGCGTTCGCGGCGATAATGCCATGGGGTGAATGGATGGGGCAACCCACACAGCGGAGGTTGCAGCGCGAGGTGGCGTCGACCGTCACATACAAGGGGCCGTCGGGAGGGCGGCGGCCGTCGAGCAGGCTCAGCAGCAGGTTGAATTTTTGCTTCCAGCGGGCCATCAGGGCTCCCGTCGCTGATCACGCCGGGCCGCGGTCACGCGTAAGGCGCCGCGGCCGACTCGTCGGAGGACCATTCCGAATCCACCCAGAGGTCGGTCCGCACGCCCAGGATGCTGTCGGCCGCCACCAGCCCGGTCCACATGGAATGGTCCATGTTGTTGTACCGGTGAAGTCCGTTGCGGCCGATGGTCTGCAGGTTGTCGAAATCGGACAGAAACCGGCGGACGCGCTCCCGGTTCTCGCGGTAGCGGGCGTTGTACACCGGGTAGGCGTGCCCGTGCCGGAACACGACGCCGTCGCGCACTTCGCCCTCTTTGACCAGACCCAGTTGAACCAGTTCCGAACGGGCGGTGGCGATCAGGTCCGAGTCGGACAGGGCCCAGATCGCATCGCCGACCGAGCAGAAGTATTCCACGCCGAGACTCGAGCGGTTGTCGTCGGGGACCATCGCCGGGCTCCAGTTGTGGAAGATCTGCACGCGGCCTGCCCGGACCTCCGGGCTGTGGATGTAGATCCAGTTGTCCGGGAGAGTCAGACGCCGGTCGACGATGAGCCCCACCAGGATGAAGCCGCGATATTCCAGTTCCCGGGCGGCGGAGGTCACATCCTCGGGCGCTGCCGGTTGGAACATGCCCACGAGCTGGTTCAGTGGCACGGAAGTGATCACTTGTCCCACCGGCAGGGAGCGGCGACCGTCGCCGGCGGCCACCTCCACCTCGTGGACGGAGCGCTCCGCCCAGCGGAGGCCGGTGACGGCGGCGCCGGTGGTCACGGAGCCGCCGCGGCGTTCGATGGTGGCCGCCATCCGCTCCCACATCATCCCGGGACCCAGCACCGGGTAGTCGAAAGTCCGGATGAGGCTTTTGGCGCTGTTGGTGCCCAGCAGGGCGTTGACGACGGCCGTCCGCAACGACATTCCCTGGATGCGCTGGGCGGCCCACTCGGACTGGATCTCGTGGCAGGGGATGCCCCAAACCTTTTCAGTGTAGCTGGCGAAGAAGATCTCGAACAGCCGGCGGCCGAACCGGTTGGACACCCAGCGGTCCAGGGTGCTCTCATCCGGGTACGGCCGCAATCTGGCCCTGAGGTAGCTCAGCAGCACCCGGGTGCTTTCCCAGAGGCCGAGGTTGCGCAGGGCGTTGAATGGCTCGAGCGGGTAATTGAAAAAGCGCCTCTGGTAGTAGATGTGGGAGACCCGGGGCACCTTGCGGAAGTCCTCCCCGATCACCTCGTCCCACAGCGCCCGGATTCGGGGGTGGCCGGTGAAAAAGCGGTGCCCGCCGATGTCGAACCGGTAGCCCTTGTATCTTTCGGTCCGGGCCAGGCCGCCGAGAATGTCGTGTTTCTCGAACACCACGGGCGGGCGGCCGTGGCGGGCCAGTTCGAATGCGGCGGCCAGGCCGGCCGGTCCTCCGCCGATCACCGCGATGGCGTCCGCCGGATTCATGGCGCCTCGCGCTTCGGGCCGGTTTGGGCGGCATCGGGTCGGGCCGGTTGTTTCCGCAGGCCGGCGGTCAGATGAATGAGCAGACCGGCGATAAAACCAGCCCCGCCGTACAGAAAGTAGAACCAGTGCCACGAGACGGCGGCCAGGGTGAAGATCAGGCCGCGGCGCCGGTAGAAGAACCGGTACAGCGGGAAGTTCATGGCCAAAAGAGCGGCCGCCGCCAGCCCGGCGACCAGCAGCAAGGCCGGCCACCACCCGGCGGCGCCAAGGGCGCCGAGGACGACGTAGGCCGCCACGACGCTCCAACGCCCGGACCAGCGGAGGTTCAGGTCGTTGGGCATCCGGCCCTGGCGGAGGATCAGGCAGGTCCAGGGAACCGCCCGGTGCAGCACGTCGGCCCGGAGCAGGCTGGCGGTCCGCCAGCACTTGAGGTGCTTGACCTGCAGCGATTTGTCCAGGCGGATGCGGCGGCCGCCGGCATGCAGACGGGTGCCCAACTCGATATCCTCGATGGACGGGACCGGGTAGGTCTCGTCGAAACCGTCGAAGTCCCGGAACGTGTCCGCGCGGATGGCGCCACACGCTCCCCAGAAGGTGGCGGCCTGTTCGTTGGCGTGCTGGTGGACGTAATGGTGCTGCAGATTCTTGAACTGGGAGAGGAAATTGGGCGCGGCCGGCTCGTCGTCGTAGCTGCCGAACAGCGCCGCCAGATCCGGATCGGCGGAGAAGGCGCGCCGCACCTTCGCGACGGCGTCGGCGGCGGGTGACACGTCGGCGTCGAGGAAGAAGAGAATCCGCCCACGGGCCGCGCGGGCGCCGGCGTTGCGGGCGGCGGCGGGACCCCGCCGAACCGGCAGGCTGATGGTGGTGAAGTCCAGCTCGCCGGCTTGACGTTCGGCGACCGCGTCGGCGCCGTCCAGGACCACCAGCACTTCGTCGGCGGCGGGTTGCAGCGCGGCCACTCCGTCCAGGCAATGCTTGAACATCGAGCCGCCCCGGTGAACGGGAACGATCACGGAGACCGTCGGCTCAGTTTCCGGGCTGGTCATGAATGCAGCTGCCCCTCGGTCGAGAAATCCTGATTTCAAGATAACATAGCAGATCGGAGGTTTGGGGGAAAGCGGGAATTGCGGCGCGGGAACTTGTTTCCGGAATTCGGCGCCGGTGACGTCACCGGCACAGGCGCCAGGGGCGGGCCAGTCCGTCCTCGGCCACCAGCACCCCGTCGTCGGACACGCCGAAATGGTGCTGCAGGGACTTGATCACCGTGTTCAGGTTGTGTTTCTCCACGAGGCAGGAGATGCTGGAAACCGACGTGCTGATGGCCAGGATGTTCACGCCGGCGGCGGCGATCGCGGCGAACGCCTCGGCCGCGCAGCCGGGGCGATCCCTGAAGTGGGGGCCGTGGATCGAGACCAAAACGACGTCGCGCTGGTGGACCACCTCCGAGAACTGGATTCTGGACGCGATATCCTGGACAGCGGACAGCGCCTCACCGAGATCCGTCTCGCTGACCCCGATGACGATGTGGGAACGGTTGGTGTTGTCGGTCAACTCCACCACGAAGTGGGCATTGACGCTCCGCCGGCCGATGGCACCCAGCAACAGGCCCGCAATCCCCGGCCGATCGGGCAGGGACATGATGCCCACCGTGGCAATGTTGAGAGTCAGCATGATGCTGCTGGCCTTGAATTGCGCTGCCGAATCGGGCGGAGGCGGCATGTTCTGCATGAGCGCATTATAGGTCAAGAGCGTCGACAGGGGAAGAGCGGGAAAGAGGAATCGGCTGAAGCGGTGCATCCCCGCCGCTTGGAGCCTGCCGCCGGTATCCGGATGAATCATCCGATGATCAGCCCAACAGCATCCAGACTGGCCAAACGGGTGATATCCTGATATTCTGTGCCGCTGATGCGATTGGGAGACGGAGTCGCCATGGACCTTACCCTGCTCATCCTGGCCGCCGGAGTCGGCAGCCGCTACGGCGGGTTCAAGCAACTCGACCGCCTGGGTCCGGCCGGCGAGACGCTCATCGATTACGCCCTGCACGACGCGCTCCGGGCCGGCTTCCGCCGGGCCGTGTTCGTGGTGTCGGATCGGCTGGCGGACGAATGCCGGGCGATGTTCGCACCGCGCTGGGGGCGACGTTTGGAGCTGGGCTTCGCCGTCCAAACCGTGCGGCAGTTTCCGGCCGGGGTGACGGTCCCCGACAACCGCACCAAACCATGGGGCACCGCGCACGCGGTGCTGGCCGCCCGGGGGCAGGTGGCCGCCCCGTTCACCGTGGTCAACGCGGACGATTTCTACGGCCGGGCCGCCTACCGGCTGGCAGCTGAATTCCTCCAGGGGATCGATCCGGCGGCGATGCGCGCCGCCGTAGTCGGTTACCGACTGGCGGAGACGCTCTCCGAGCACGGCGCGGTCTCGCGGGCGGTGTGCGAGCTGGATGCCCGGGGCCGCGTCCGCGCGCTCACCGAGCGTCTCGAAATCCGGCGCGACGCGGCGACCATCGTGTATCGCGACGAAGCGGGCCGCTGGCAGCCCGTCTCTGGAGAGGCCTGGGTGTCCATGAACATGCTGGCGTTCACGCCGGCCGTTTTCACGTCACTGGAACAATATTTCGCCGACTTTGTCGCGGAGTCTGGGTCGGATCCGGCGGCCGAGTTCCGCCTGCCCCAGGCGCTGACCCGGCTCCTGGCCGAAGGGCGAGGCGAGGTGGCGCTGCTGGCGGGAGCGGCGGGCTGGTTCGGCATGACGTACCAGGCCGACCGTCCCGCCGCCGTGGCGCGGTTGCGCCGGCTGGCCGCCGCGGGCGGATATCCGGAGCCGCTATGGCCGTGAAGCCCGTGCCCGATCTGGCCGCGGTCGCCGCGGCGTTTGACCTGCCCGGACCGTTCGTCGCCGGCGAGCCCCACGGGACCGGCCACATCAACGACACGTACCGGGTCACCGTGGCTGGGCCGGCGGGTCCGGTCCGGTTCATCCTGCGGCGCATCAACCGGCGGGTCTTTCCGAATCCGGAACTTGTGGTTGCCAATACGATTCAGGTGTGCCAACACCTGGCGACGGTTTACCGCCGGCAGGGCGTGACCGACGGCGATCGCCGCCGCCAGGTGCCCGTGCCCTCTCGTGGCGGCGCATGGCGTCACGTGGACGCGGCGGGCGACTGGTGGTGCGCGTTTCTGTTTCAGGAGGACACTGTCGGACGCGACGAGATCGGTTCCGAGGACGAAGCGTGGCAGGCCGCCCGGGCGTTCGGGCGCTTTCTGCGCGACACGACCGATCTGTCGCCGGCCCGCCTGGCGGTGACCATTCCCGGTTTTCACGACGGCCGCCGCCGGCTGGCCGACCTGGAGGACGCTGCGGCCGCCGATGCCTGCGGCCGGGTTCAGGAAGCCGCGGGGGAGCTGGCGTTCGTGCGGGACCATCGATCCGTCGTGGCGGCGGCCGAACGGCTGCTCGCGCCGGGCGTCCTGCCGCGGCGGGTCACCCACAACGACACGAAGTGCAACAATGTGCTCCTGGACGCCGTCACGGGGGAGGGGTTGTGCGTCATCGACCTGGACACGGTGATGCCCGGCTCGGCCCTGTTCGATTTCGGGGACATGGTGCGCTCGTTCGTCAGCGCCGCGCCAGAGGACGATCCGGATCCGGACCGCGCGCGCCTGCGTAACGGAATCTTCGCCGCCCTGGCCGCCGGCTGGCTGGAGCCCCTGGCCGGCGTGCTCACGCCGGCCGAGCGGGAGCACCTGCTCCTCGGCGCGCGCCTCATCATCCTGCTCATCGGCACGCGATTCCTGACCGACCATCTGCGGGGGGATGTCTATTTCAGGATCCGCCGGACCGGCCACAACCTGGACCGTTGCCGGAACCAGTTCCATCTGCTGGCGGACCTGGAAGCGCGCCAGGCCGACCTCGAGCGGATCCTCCGCGCGATTCCGTAACGGTCATATCAAACGGCACGCGTGTTATGCCGGATCCCGCTGCACCCGTCTGGCGGACGGCCGGCGCCGCCACACGACAATCAGCAGGCCGGCCATCACCGCCGAGATCACCGAAAGAATGCCGGCCGGCAGAATCCGGCTGTAGATCCAGTTGCCCGTGGCGAACAGGGCACAGTAAATCATCGCACAGCCGAGAAACATGCAGAGAATCCCGTGGGGGACGTCCCACCCCACGGCGCCGGGAGCTTCGAGTTCCTCCCCGTCCCGCCGCGCGGCCTCGAGCACGCGGCGCCAGCCGGGACCGCCCGGCCGGACCAAGCGGTAAAAGGCGCGCAGAGTGGCCGGATCGGTGGCCGGGCTGAACCAGGCGACCGCCAGCCAGGCCAGCGTCGTGACGGCCACGCCGGTTACCAATTGGGTGGGTGCGCTCATCGGCGGCAGACCGCTGTGGGGGTGGATGAACTGGAAATAAATGGCCGCCAGAAAGGACGTGACCATGGCCGTGATCTCGCTGGCCGCGTTGACCCGCCACCAGAACCAGCGGAGAATGAAGATCAGCCCGGTGCCCGCCCCGATCTGCAGCAGGATCTGGAACGCCTGCAGGGCGTTTTCCAGCAGCAGGGCCACGATGCTGGTGGCCGCCATGAGCCCGACCGTGGACAAGCGCCCGATCAGAACCAGCCGGCGTTCGCCGGCGTCCGGGCGGATGAACCGCCGATACAGATCGTTGACCAGATAGGACGACCCCCAGTTCAAATGGGTGGAGACGGTGGACATGTACGCGGCCAGCAGCGATGCCGTCACCAGTCCCAGCAGCCCGGCGGGCATGAAGCTGAGCATGGCCGGGTAGGCGAAGTCGTGGCGGATCAGTCCGGGATCGGCGTGCGGGAAGGCGTTCTGCAGGGCCGTCAAATCGGGAAATACGGCCAGCGAGGCCAGCGCCACGAGGATCCACGGCCACGGCCGCAGGGCGTAGTGGGCGCAGTTGAAGAACAGCGTGGCCGCCACGGCGTCCCCCTCGGACCGCGCGGCCAGCATGCGCTGGGCGATGTAGCCGCCGCCGCCGGGCTCGGCGCCCGGGTACCAGACGCTCCACCACTGAACGGCCAGCGGCAGCACCAGCAGCAGGAGGAACGTCTGGCCGTCCGCCGGGTCGGGGAGCAGGCTCAGCTTCGCCGCCACCGCCGGGTTGCCCAGCAGTCCGGTCAACCCGCCCACTTCCGGTCGTCCCAGCGCGACAACGGCGGCGCACACGGCGCCGGCCATGGCCAGGATGAATTGCAGAAAATCGGTGAGCAGGACGCCGCTGAAACCGCCCAGCGCGCTGTAGATCACCGTGACAATACCGGCGATCAGCAGCGTCCAGCCGGCCGGCCAATGCAGGATGACCGCCGCGATCTTGGTGAGCGCCATGGAAACCGTGGCCAGCACCAGCACGTTGAAGAACGCACCCAGGTATACCGCCCGGAAACCCCGCAGGAACGCCGCCGCCCGGCCGCTGTAGCGCAGTTCGTAGAACTCCAGATCGGTGAGCACGCCGGAGCGCCGCCACAGCTTCGCGTACACGAACACCGTGAGCATGCCGGTGAGGAGGAACGCCCACCAGGCCCAGTTGCCGGCGACCCCGTTCTGGCGGACCATGTCGGTGACCAGGTTCGGCGTGTCACTGGAAAACGTGGTGGCCACCATGGAGACGCCGAGCAGCCACCACGGCATGCTTCGGCCGGACAGAAAGAACTCGGACGCGCTGCGTCCGGCCCGCCGCGACACGGCCAGGCCGACGAGCAGCGAGAACACGAAGTAGGCGACGATGATGCCCCAGTCCAGTGCGTTCAGGATCATGCGGTGCGACTCCAGAGATGCGGTCGATCGGTTCAGCGCGCCGGTGCTTCCGGAACGTGGGCCAGCCGCGCGGCCGGCAATTCTTCACGCGCGAAACCCGGACCTTCCCAATACACGGTCAGGGCGGAGCTGCCAAGGATCTGCAGGTAATCCACGGCCAGGGCGTGCCGCCCGGCGCGCAGCGGGATCCGGCCGCTCGTTTCCAGGGTTCGGTGGTGCGCGCCGTCACAGTCCACCACGAGCACCCCGTCAAGGAACAACCGGCTCACGTCGTCGGAGCGGACGGTGAACGTGTAGTCGCCGTCCGCGGGGACGTCCAGCCAGCCGGTGAAGCGGAGCCCGAAGAACTCGGGTCGAAGACCCGGTGTCACGTCAATGGCTGAGACCGTCCGCACCGCAGCCGGGCGGAGCCGGGTGTAATCCGGCAGCGCGTTCCAGTTGCCGGGATAGTAGGCGGCGCGAAGGCCCGGCGCCGCGGCGTTGGGCGAGGCGGCCGGCAGGGCGTCGATCCGAATCGTCGCGCGCACCTCCGGGCTGGTAGTCAGACCCGGGTGAAAGGCGGCGGCCCGGATGGTCGCCGTGCGCTCGATGCGGATGGGGCCATCGGCACGGGACGAATCGGGCCGGGGCGCGGTGCCGTCCAGCGTGTAGCGAATCGCCGCGCCGGGCCAAGCGCCAGTGAGGCGGACCGTGCGCGGTCCGCCGTCAACTCCCTCCGATTCCAGCCGCGGCGGCGGCACCATGGCGGCGATCCCCAGCGCGGCCAGGCGGTCGTAGTGGCTGTTCATCCGGTTGGAAAAATCCGCCCAGTCGCGAGCTTCCCGGGGCGACCACAACACCTCGGCGAGACCGGCCAGCCGCGGGAACACCTTGCCGTCCACGGCGGACTGCGGGGCATACTCGGTCCACATGTTGGCCTCCCCGCCCAGCACCCGCGCCGCGTGCTCCGGCGGCATCCCCGCCGGAACGGGTTCCAGGGTGTAGATCTTGGCCAGGTCGATGACGGACCACGGGTAGTCGATGTAGCAGTGGCTGGTGGGCGAGACGATCACGTCGTTGCCGGCGGCGGCCGCCTCGGTCACGATCCGCTCGCCGAGCCAGCCCCGCCAGTACTGCACCGTGACGCCCTCGGCCAGGCCGCCTTCCATGATCTCGTCCCAGCCCGTGACCCGCTTCCCCTTGCCGCGCAGGTACGCGGCGATGCGGCGGATGAACCAGCTCTGCAGCTCCGCCTCGTCCTTCAGCCCCTCGGCGCTGATGCGCGCCTGGCACTTGGGGCAGGCCTGCCAGCGCGTTTTGGGGCATTCGTCGGCGCCGATGTGGATGTACTCGCCGGGGAACAGCGCCGCCACCTCGTCGAGCACCTTTTCCAGAAACCGGAACGTGGCGTCGTTGCCGGCGCAGTAAACGTCGTCGAACACTCCCCAGCGGTGGGTCACCGCGAAGGGACCGCCGGTGCAGGAGAATCCGGGATACGCCGCCAGCGCCGCCGTGCAGTGGCCCGGCATCTCAATCTCGGGCACCACGGTGACATAGCGCTCCCTGGCGTAGGCCACGATCTCGCGGATGTCGGCCTGGGTGTAGAAACCGCCGTACCGCTCGGCGCCCTCGCCCCGCCAGGCGCCCACCCGGGTGAGCCGGGGGAACGCCTTGATTTCGATGCGCCACCCCTGATCCTCGGTCAGATGCCAGTGGAGGCGGTTCAACTTGTGGTAGGCCAGGGCGTCGATGACGTGCTTCACGTAGTCCTTGCTCATGAAGTGGCGGCCGCAATCCAGCAGCAGCCCGCGCCACGGGAAGCGCGGCTGGTCCGTGATCCGCAGGCAGGGCAGCGCGGTCGATCCCGGTTTGCCGCGCGCGGAGGACTCGGCGGCGACCGGAAGGAGCTGGCGGACCGTCTGCACGCCGCGAAAGATGCCCTCGGCCGTCGGCGCCCGTAGCAGGACGCCGTCGGTCCGAATCTCCAGCTCATAGCCTTCGGGCGCGAGCTCGGGCCGCGCGTTCTGCCGGGTCAGTCGGATGACCGATGCGGTTCCGGTCCTGGGCAGCCGGTCGGTGACCGTGAGCTTGTCTCCGGCGGCGCGACCCAGGGGGACAGCCAGCATCCGGGCGATGCGGCGGAGTTCGCGGTCGCCCGGGTCGGTGACGAGGCGCGTGGTCCGGGTCAGGTAGAACGCGCCCGCGTCCATCTGAATCTGCGCGGGCCGGGGAACCAGCGCCGGTTCCGCCACGGCCGCCTTTATGACGGACTGAGGGAACGCGACTCCGGCGGCTGCCAGCATCAGGAACATCGCCACTACAGAACGCATAGACCGACTCCTTGGGCTAACAATTTGGATCGCGACCAGCCCGCGACCGGCGGCACGGCCGCGGCAAAAGATCACGGCAGGGTGACGGCCACCTCGCCCAGCGGCACGTTCCGGCGGATCTCGCCGGACGGCCAGGGATTCGGCGGCATCGGCCGCGGGCGGACTGGACCGGCCGGTGAAAGGGTGAGCGTGACGGCCCGCCCCATGCGCTGGCGACAGACCACCCACACGGACGCCGTGCCGGACCAGCCGGCCGGCTTCGGATCGGCGCGCAGTTGCAGCTTCACGGTGCGGGCGCCGGCAGGAAGGGTGACGGTGTGCCATGCCCACCGGCCGGCCTGTGCTTCAGACCGCACGGCGGCCTCCCGACCATCCACGGTCGCGGCGAGCGCCGGCAGGGCGCCCTCCGCCGCGGGTTCGGCCGGGGTGAGGAGCACCGCCAGTTCCGCCGTTGTCACCGAGGGATCCAGCTCGAAACGCGCGGTGAGACGACCCGGGCCGTTGGATTCAACGGCAGTTCCGCGGACTGCGTCGGACAGGCCGTCCCCTGCGGTTACGCCCAGCGCCTGGGGCTGGACGCTGCGGCCGTCCACCCGGGCCCGTGCAACCCGTTCGGGATTCAACAGGCGGGGTGAGCCGGCAGCGGGATACACCGTCACGGCGTCGGTCGATGCCGGATCGTCGGAGATCTCGAATACGGCGCCGGCCACGAGCGGTCCGGGCGCCTCCGCCAGCGGGTAGATTTCGTACACCGCCGTCTCGAAGCCGCCCAGCGGGATGGTGAGCGCGGCGCCGGCGGCGTACAGGTTCGGCGACACCCAGCGCGTGGGATACACCCGCTCCAGCACCAGCGTGTTCGCCTCCGGGTCCAAACCGTGCTCCGGCGCCAGCGCCGTCCGGAGCGCCTGGGCGGCGATGACGGGGTTGCGGGCGACGACGATCCCTCGACTGCCTTTGAAATGAACGTAACCGTAGGCCTCGCCGCGGGACGGATCTCCGCCCACTATCTCGGTCTGCGTGAGCACGGGGAAGCGATCGCGCGCCCAGCGCAGGGAGCGGGCCATCGCCTCCCATTCGCCGTCGGTGAGCAGGTCGGGCGAGATGTACAGCTCCCACATGGTGACGCCGCGGGCGACGTAAACGAGCGTCTCGTCGGTGAACTTGTCCAGCGCCTCCGCCTCGCCGCCCAGTTTCTGCAGGTGTCCCTTGATGATGCCGTGGGTCATCAGGTTGGCCAGGGGAAACCAGTAGTCGTGGCGGCCGTAGTCCTCGTGGAGCACGGTGTCGCGGTAGGTGATGGCCGCGTCGCGCCGGCTGATGGACGGCACGTCCGCCCAGCCGTAGTCCTCGCCCTGCATCCAGATCTGGTCGGCGAACAACAGCCACCACGGGCTGAGCCAGGTGCCGGAGGTGATGTTCAGGAACATCGCCGGGTCCTTCGCCCGCACGGCCCGGCAGAGCGCTGCGACGCTTTCCACCACGGCGCGCCGCGAGTAGATGTCGACGGGGTGGCCGTGGTCCGGCTCGCTGCAGCTGAACTGGATGCCGTCCCATTTGAAGTAGCCGACGCCGTCGTTGGCCGCCAGGTCGGTGACGCGCTGCCGGAACATCCGTCCGTAATTCCGGCCGGCCAGGCAGAACTGGTCGCCCACGGTTTCGTAGCCGTGCTCGCGCATCCAGCCGATGCGCCAGTCGCGGTGGGAGTAACCGCCGGTGGGGCCGAACCAGATGCCGAGCCGGGTGCCGAGCTCGGCCAGTGCCGCGCGGATGGGTTCCAGGCCGTTGGGGAACTCCGTGGCGCGGAGCACCCAGTCGCTGCGGTAGACGTCCCAGCCGTCGTCCAGGACGAAGGCGTCGAGCTTGAGGCCCCGCTTCTCGGTCATCTCCACCTTGAACCGGTCGATGATGCGGAGCAGGTTGGCCTCGTTCATCACCTGGCCGGGCTCCGTCACCATCTCGGGGGCGCGGACGTCGTACCAGGTGTTGTAGAGAAGGTACGGGCGCAGCGGCGCAACCCGGATCGCATCCAGGTATTTCCAGAACCAGAGTTTGACGTTGGAATCGGGAGCCAGGCCGGTGACGGCCGGCGCCCCCTCGGTCCATTCCGGTCCCAGGCGCACGCCGATCTCCTGGCCGCAGCGCACAACCGGCCGGTTGTCCGCGGCCGGAACGGCCGTGTTTTCAGCCGCCGGGTACTCCAGGCCGAAGAAGGCCCCGCCGGCGCCGCAGCGGACGGCGACCGGCTGGCCGAACCCGCCCGGCTTGATCGTCTGGACGGTGTCGCCGAGGCGGCTGTCCCGGGTCCAGAGCCAGCGCAGGAAGTGGGGCGCGCCCTTGAGCTGCCGCACGGCCAGCGACCGCTGGACGAAAAACGCGTCCGTATCCAGCCGGTAGGCGACGCGGACCTCCAAACCGCCGACGGCGTCGCGGAAGAGGAGTTCGAGCGTGACGCCGCCGTCGGCGTCCTGGCGGCGATCATGTCCGGTGAGAACCAGATCGTGCGAGTGCACCGTGACGGGGTTGGCCGCGTTGGCCGCCTGGCCCGGCGCCTGCCAGTCCGTCCACATCAGCTCGAGGGCAAAACCGGCGTCAGTGGCGACCGACGGCAGCGGAGCGCCCGCCGCCGCCCAGGACGAGCGGGCGGTCAGGCGGTCCTCCGCCAGGCATCCGTCTTCGAAGCGGACGGTGCAGACGATCCGGTCGTTCACCAGGTCGAACCGGGTGGATCCGACCGCCGGATCCGCTCCCAGCAGCGCGGCAGAGCACGCCAGGGCCAGCGCCGGAATCAGCGCGGCTCGGCACGATGCGTGGATCCTCATGGATGCTCCCTCGTGGCTCGGGTTCTGCTAATGTATCGGATCGGGAGCGAGAAATCAACGCGTCCGTGCGCGCAGCGCGGCGGACGACACGCCGGCGGCCGGACGGGGTCACTTGCGGGAGGATGCTTTCGGGGTCAGATCGGCGGCGCGATCGGCGACGAGGCGGATTTTTTCGGCGAGCACGCCGGGGTCTTCGAGCGCGAGTCGCTCGGCGGACACCCGCTGGTTGGCGGTGTAAAAGTTCCGCTCCACGGCAGTCCAGAACCAGGGGATCAGTTCAGCGAGCCGCGTGCGGCACGCCGGGTCGTCCAAGCGGCGGCTCTCCGTCTTGAACGCCGACTTGTCCCAGGACCCGCCGAACAGCTCCGCCATGTTGAGGCGGCGGTAGGAGGCCATGAAATCGCCGGCTTCGTCATCCATGGCGGTGAAAACGCGCCGGGGATCGGGGCCGCCGGGCGAGCCCGAGCGATCCATCTCGCGCTGGAGAAAGCGCAGGTTGTCCGCCCGCACGGTCATGTCGAAGATGCGGTCGGCGACCACGTACGGCAGCAGGAAGTCGGGGGGCGCGAAGGCGGTCTGCTCCTGCCAGTTTTGGGCGAACGGAGAGAAATTGAGATCGGCCGCCAGCATCTTGATCCGGGCGAACACGCCGCCCCACTCCTCGGGCTCCCGGATGGAGCCGTAACGGATCCGGTCCCACAGCATGTGGTCGAAGAAGAGCCGGCCTAGCCGGTCAGGGTTGAACTCCAGCACCCGCCGCCGGGACCGGTACCCGGTCTGGGACAAATGGTCGATGCTGAGGCGCACGGCCACCTCGCGGGGGCTTTTCTTGTCCAGCCGGACGGGAGCGGCGACCACCGCCCAGCCGTTACGGCCGGGATCGAAAAACAGACCTTCCACGAGGTATTCGCCGCGCGGGAGCAGGACCAGCTTTTCGTAAGTGAGGACGTCGTCCGAAGTGCTGCCGGACGCCGCCAGCGAGGCCGTTTCGCGGAAGGCCACGTAGCCATCCAGGTTGATGATCACCAGTTGGAGCCGGAGGTCGGCGCCGGCGGCGACGAGCAGGGTGGGCGCCATGTCGAATTGCAGCAGAACGTGGTGGCTGGGTGCGGCGCCGCCGGCAAGGCCGGCGCCCAGCGACAGAATCAGGGAAAGCAGGAGCAGACGGACACGCGTCATGGCCGACACCTCCGCCGCCGGTTCCGGTCTGCCGGCGGGCATTCACACTCCGTTAGATGAACCGCACCGCAGGAAGTTCATCCGCGTCCGCTGGTGGGCCGGGCCGATGAGGCGTCAAGGCATACGGCGCAGCCGGACCTCGATGCCCGGCACATCGGCGAGCATCGTCTGGAGTCGCGCGATGTCGGTTTCCCCGAAATGGTACGGGTACAGCACTGTGGGACGAATCCGCCGCGCGGCGTCGGCCGCCATATCCAGCGTCATGGTGTACGGCAGGTTCACGGGGAGGAACGCGATATCCACGTCGGTCAGTTGATCCATCTCGGGGATGTTCTCGGTGTCGCCGGCGATGTAGACGCGGGTGTCGCCGAAGGTGAGCACGTAGCCGTTCCCTTCGCCCTTCGGATGGAACGGTTCGCCGCTCGGCCGCTTGTGCGCGATGTTGTAGGCCGGGACGGCCTCGACGTGAACGCCTTTCACCATGCGCGCGTCGCCGTTGGCCATGACGGTGACGCACTCCAGCCGGTCGGCGCAACGCGCGGAAGTGATCACCGCCGTGTGGGGCGTCCGGATTTCGGCGACGGCGGCCGGGTCCAGGTGATCGCCGTGGTGGTGCGTGATCAGGATCAGGTCGGCGTCGGGCAGCGCCGAGTAGTCGGCCAGCCGGCTCCAGGGATCCACGTGAATCCGCAGGCTGCCCAGCTCCAGCAGCAACGTGCCGTGGCCGATGAAGGTGATGGTCAACGGACCGGCCGTCGTGTCGAAGCGGTCTTTCTCCAGGGCGGGCCCGGCGGCGGACGCGGACACGGTCAGCGCGACCAGCAGCGACAACACGGACAGAATACGCATGTCAGCCTCCCATCCAATTGTTCTCCCAGTATAATCCCTCGGCGATCTTCCTGCAACGCATCGCCTGACGGCCGCGGGCCGGCGAGCGGCAGACCGGCCTCACCTGCGATTCGCGTCGATTCGGCCGCCGTTTTGGGAATCGCAAATTCATCCGCGCCGGTCGCCCGGATTCTGGTAGGATGCAAATGGCGGAGAGGAGATCGCCGATGCCGAAAAAAAAGCCAACCAGCCAAACAGCCGCGGATGTTCCAAAATCCGATCAGGCTCCCGCCTCTGCGGTGGTCCACGCGTACGTATGCCGGCGTTGCGGCGCGCTGTACGAATCGGTCCACCCGCCGTTTCCGGTGGGCGGTCTCAATTACAACTACGCCCGTTCGGACGATGACCCCGCCTACGACGGCGTGGGCCGGTGCGCCCGCTGCGGCGGCCCGCTGTCGCTGGTCCGGTCATCCGGCGCCCCGGGCCGCATGGCGTAGTCCAACCGTCCGGAGAGAACGGTCCCCTTCCTGCGGCAACGGCCCGTTTGAGATTTGGTCAGGCCGGAAACACGCGGCGATCAGCTTGGCGAGACGTCAGGATTGGCGCTGATCCCGCCGGCGGGTTCCAGCGGCCGTTCGATAAATTCGAAGCCCGCCGCATGAATGTCCGCCGCGCCGGCGGTCAGGTCGGCGACGTGGTGGCGCAGCGCGTCGGCATCGGCCGGCGCCACCAGCACCCGGGCGGTCACGGCCTCGGCGAAGACGGGCGGTTGCAGATGCCCCGACCGGCGGAGTTCCCGTTCCAGCCGGTGCCAGTCGGCGTAGTCGCATCGAATCTCCAGAATTAGGTGGCGGGCCCGTTCCACGATGCCGGCGGCGCGGATGCCCGCCTGCGCGGCGGCGCCGTACGCCCGGATCAGGCCGCCGGCGCCCAGCTTGATCCCGCCGAAATAGCGGGTCACCACCACGACCGCGTTCCGCACGCCGTGCCGGTGCAGGCTTTCCAGAATGGGTTTGCCGGCGGTGCCGGCGGGCTCGCCGTCGTCGCTGGAGCGCTGGGTCTCCGCCTCCAGACCCACCCGGAAGGCGGAGCAGTTGTGGGTGGCGTGCCAGTGCCGTTTCCGGACGTCGGCGATGAAGGCGACGGCCGCCGCCTCGTCCGCCGCGCGGCCCACGGCGGCGATGAAGCGGGACTTGTCGATCACCAGTTCGGCGACCTCGTCCCGTCCCACAGTCCGGTAGCATTGTGGCGAGTCGGAGTTGTTCATGACGTTCCTGTGCGCGGGCCGGCGGCCCGAAGGATCGAGAGACAGCATACCCGAGGCGGCGGGGCGGAATCAAGGGGGGCGGGCCCGCTGCGTTCACTCTCGATTGAAAGTTTGCCCCAGGGCCGCGGGCGGGCTGGCCCGGAGCAGGCGGAGCAGGCCGGCCAGGCGGCGGCGTCCGCCCTCCGGCAGGACGGCCAGCAGGCGGCCCGTCCACTCGGCCTGACCCACGTTCACCAGGACCAGCGTGAGGATCATGAAGGGGAACGGTGCCACCTGGAGCACCTGACTGGGGATGCCGGGCAGGAACGGCTGCAGGACCACGCCCAGCCATTGGAGGAAGGCGAACAGATAGGCGCCCGCCGCGATCCGCAGCGGATGCCAGCCGCCGAAGATGGTGAGGGCCAGCGCGATCCAGCCGAGACCGTCGAGCCCGCTGATGGTGCCCTTCCAGCCGGCCTTGACGCTGAGCGAGTACATCGGTCCCGCCAGCCCCACCAGGGCGCCGCCGGCCACGGTGTACAGGTAGCGCAGCCGGATCACGTCGGCGCCGCGGACGAAGGCAGCGGCGGGCTGTTCGCCCAGGCCGCGCAGGGTGAGGCCGGGCCGGGTGCGGTAGATCCACACCCAGGCCGCCGCGATCAGGAGGAAGCTGGCGTAGGTCATGACGTCCTGGCGGAACAGCATCGGACCGACGACGGGCAGTCGCTCCAGCAACGGCACGGGCAGGATGTCGAGCCGGGGGCCGGCGGCGCCCATGACGGGTGCGCCCAGAAAGTACGCCAAATCCCTGAGCGTGAGCGCGAGGACGAAGCCGACGGCCACCTGGGACTGGCGCAGCGTGATGCCGGCGAAAGCCACGAGCAGCGCCGCGGCCGCGCCAACTGCCGCGCCACACAGGAAGCCCGCGGCCAGGCTGCCGGTGGCGACCGCCGCGGCAAAGCCCGCCATCGCCGACAGGATCAGCGTCCCGTTCAACGACAGGTTGACGACACCGGCGCGCTCGGAGATGGCCTCGCCAATGGCGGCGACGACCAGCGGTCCCGCAGTGGCGAGCACGCCGGCCAAACCGGTGAGCAGAATCGTCGGCCAGTCCATCACATCCTCGTCACGGCCGCGCCGCCGCCCGGTGGCGGAGGCCGTCGGAAAACAGTACGCCCAGCACCAGCAGTCCCTGCAGCACTCCGGACAGGGACGAGTCCATCTGCAAGGCGATGGGCAGTTGGATGCCGCCGATGGTGATGGCGGCGAAGAACACGGCCACCGGCGCCACCCAGGCGGCCCGGCACCGGATGATCAGGGCCACCATGAGCCCGAGAAAGCCGTACCCGCTGGAAATCGACGGGATCAGCCGGTGATAGACTGCGGTCACCTGCACGAACCCGGCGACGCCGGCCAGCGCGCCGCACAGGCCGAACGCCAGCAGCAGGTGGCGCCAGGCGGGCACGCCCAGCAGGTAGGCGGCCCGGAAGTTTCGTCCCACCGCCTTGAGCCGGAGGCCGAGCACGGTCCGGCTCAGCAGCAGCGCCACGGCGCCCACCGCCGCCAGCCCCAGCGCCACCGACCAGAAGCTGAGGCGGGTGCCGGCCAGCGCGGGCAGCCAGAGCGAATCGGGGAACGGTTCGGTACCGCTCATGGAGCCGATGCCCGGCCGCTTCCACGGACCGAAGATGAGCCACAGGATCAGGGCGGAGGCGATGAAGTTCAACCCCAGCCCGCCGAAGATCTCGTTGACGCCGCCGACGGTCTTCAGCAAGCCGCTCAGCATCGCCCACGCGGCGCCGGCCATCATCCCGGCCGCCAGCGCGACGGACAGCACCGCCCAGGCGGGCAGGGGCGCGTCCTGAAGAAGCCGCAGCGAACCGGTGACGCCAATCGCGCCCATGACGATCTGCCCCTCGATGCCGATGTTCCACAGGCCGGCGGCGAACGTGACGAGCAATCCGGCGGTGACGAGCGCCAGCGGTCCCCAGACCACCAGGACGTCGGCCAATCGGGTGACGGAGCCGAACGCGCCCAGGCCGATCTGTCGGAACACCTCAACAGGCGAGGCGCCGGCCAGCAGCAGCAAGCCGGAGGCGGCCAGCAGCGCCAGAATGACGCCGCCCGCCTGCCGGCCGGCCTGCTGACACAGGACGCGTGCGCGAATCATCCCGCGGCCTCCCGGTCCCAGCCCTTGCCCCCGATGAGCCGGCCCAGTTCCTCGCGGTCCGTGCGGCTTGGATCCAGTGGCGGCGAACTACGCCCGCAGAAGAACACCACGATCCGGTCGCTGTGGGCGCGGATCTCGTCCAGGTCGGATGACAGGAACAGGATGGCCGCGCCCGCCCGGCAGTGCGCGCGCAAACGGGTCCAGACGGCGGCGGCCGATTCCAAATCCAACCCCCGCGTGGGCTCTTCGATGAGGATCAGCGCCAGCGGCGGGGCCAGCAACGACAGCAGCGCCCGTTGCTGGTTGCCGCCCGACAGCTCCCGCATCAGACTGTCGGGGCTTCCCCTGATGGCGAAGTCACGGATCCGCTCCTCGGCCGCTTCAAGGGCTCGGGGACGATCGATGAACAGGCGCCGCGGCGGCTGAACCAGCAGCAGGTGTTCGGACAGGTTCATGTCGCCGATCAATCCTTCCTCAAGGCGCGCCGTGGGCACGAACACAACCCCGTGACGGCGGCATGACGGGTAGACCTGTCCCGTCAGATCCCGGCCGTTCACCCGCACGGTGCCGGCAACGGGTCGCACCAGGCCCGCGCATGTCCGCAGCAGGAGTCGCTGGCCGCTGCCGGTGAGACCGGCCAGGCCTACCACCTCGCCCGCCCTCAGGTCGAAATCCAGCGGCGCCAGCCGGAGCCGGTCGTCCATGGCCGACAGCGCGCGCAGCTCCAGGACGGGCCGCCCCGGAGCCGCCGGTTCCCGTTGGGGAAAAACGATCGGCCGGCCGAACATCAGGGCCACCAACTCCGCGGTGGTATACGGCGGCACCTGCGCGCCGGCCAGCGCCCCGGAACGGAGGACGGCCACCCGGTGGCACAGCGATTCCACTTCTTCGAGCTTGTGGGAAACGAACAGGACGGTGCGGCCTTCAACGGCCAGCCGCCGCAGCGTCTCGAAGAGCTGGGCCTTTTGCGCTGCGCTGATTCCGGTGGTGGGTTCGTCCAGGATCAGAACCCGCACATCCAGGCTCAGCAGACGCAGGATTTCCAGCTGCTGGCGCTCGCCCACCGTCAGCGTGTCCAGGCAGGCGCGGGGGTCGATGGCGAAGCCGAATGTTCCGGCCAGCTCGCGCAGGCGGCGCGTCGCCGCCGAACGCGACGGGAAAAAACGCTCCGGCCGGCCGGACATGAAATTCTCCAGCACCGTGAGGGTGGGGTAGTCCAGAGGATCCTGATGCAGCATCCCGACGCCCGTCCGAACCGCGTCAGCCGGGTGGCGGAAGATGACCGGAGTCCCGTCGAGCCGGATCTCGCCGCTGTCGGGACGGAGAAAGCCCGACAGTATTTTCATCAGGGTGCTCTTGCCGGCGCCGTTCTCGCCGAGCAGTCCCTGGATGGTGCCGCCGGGCACAGCGAGCGTCACGCGATCGCAGGCGATGACGCGGCCGAATGTCTTGCGAATGTCCTGCAGGGTGATGTCCATGACGCCGTTCAGGGATCCCGCGAAACGGCCGGCCGGCAGGCGGCCGGCCCGGTGGTCATTGGTTCGAGACGCTCTGGCCCGTCATCCCCTGGAGCAGCTGCGGCAGGTACCAGACCTGGGTGTCGGTGGCCGTCTCGCCGGGCTTGAGGAAGACGGTGCCGTCCTGATACCGCAGCGGTCCCGTCCACAGGTTCAGGCCGCCGGCCAGGGCGCCGATGAACGCGTCCAGCTCCTGCGCGGCGGCGGGCGGCAGCGCCGCGCCCTTCTGGAACCCGACGGCGGAGCGGTCGGGGTTGTTGATGTCCGACCAGTCGGGGTCGAGCCATTGGAACGACGGCTGCCAGGTTCCGGCGCGGACGGCCTCCACGTGCTGGACGTACGCCGGTCCCCAGTTGTAGTAGGGCACGCCCAGGCAGTTGCCTTCGGCTTCGGCGCAGGCGTTCACGTAGTCGTAAGGGATGGCCCACGCGGGTTTGTCCGGAGTGGAAAACTTCTTGGCTTCCGCCAGCGCCTCGGTGGTGTCGATGCCGGACACGATCACGTCAAAGCCGCTGGAGAAAAATCCGTCCGCCACCTGGGTGGGATCGGCGGTGACGCCGGGTACGTTGAACCAGAAGCCGATCCACGACACCTTGAAGCGGAGCTGTCCCGGATCGCGCTTGAGCACCTGCGTCCAGGCGTGGCGGGCGCCCAGGTAGGTTGCGGCCGCCAGGCGGCGCGTCTCGTCGTTGATGAGCGGGCCCAGGTAGCCGATCCGGCCGGTGCGGGTGGTCATGGCCGCGACGAATCCGGCCATGGCCGCGCCGTGTTCCATCCGCCCCATGACGTTGGCCAGGTTGGGCAGCCGGGCGAAGTCACGGCCCTTCGGCCAGGCGTTGTCTCCGGAGATGTGGATGATCGGAATGTCAGGATGGGCGCGGGCGAACTCCAGCGCGCCGTCTTTCATGTCATCGGAGTTGAAGATGATCAGGCGGGCGCCGCGGTCCAGCAGGTCGTTCGCGAGCTGGGCGGGGGTGGTCCCCGGCCGGTCCGCGGGGTTGACCTTGTCCACGTAAACCATCCGGGTGCCGGACACGTTTTTTTCAACGTACTGGCCCGCCTCGAAATGAGCCTGGCTCCACCCGCGATCATTGGCCGGTCCCACCATCAGCAGGCCGAACACGAACTCGTCCGTGCGGGGCGTCGCGACGTCGGGGGACGGACCGGAACCGCAGCCGGCCAGGCCGACCAGCAACAGTCCCGCCAGCAACCGCATTCCCCAGGCTCCAGGTCTTGCCATGCGCGACCTCCGGTGTGTTTGGCCCTATTCTGGCAGAGGCCCCCGGACTCTGCAAATAAAAAAACCCGGCCGGAGGCCGGGTGGTGATGTCAAGGCCGACGGAGCCGGCCGGGCGTTCAGTCGGTGAAGAGAAACTTCTCGTCGAGGTGCTTCTGGATGTTCCGTTCCAGCAGCTTCTCGTGGTCGAATCCCCGGATGCCCATGTAGTACTCGGCCGATTCGATAAAGGCGATCTCCGGAATCAATCCGATCATCTCGACGGGTCCGATCGAGATGCCGAACCGCCGGCATTCCATTCGCAGCATTTCGATCACCCGGTACATCGGGGTTTCGCTGAAATTGTGAATGGACACCGTGATCAGCGGGTGCTGGGTGACCTGGTCGCAGCCCAGGTGGGCCTTGACGTGGGGCAGGCCGCCGTGGCCCCACTGCATGATCTGGCATACGGCGCGGGCCGCCTCCATGTCGGTGGTGTTGAGCAGCACGCTGAAGCTGATCAGAGGATGGCGAGCGCCGATGATGGTGGCACCGGTGTCCGCCGGAAAGGATTCGGGGCCGAAATCGGGGCGCCAGCGGGGCTCCTTGATCTTTTCGGCGAAGCCTTCGTACTCGCCCTCGCGGATGTTGTCGATGTCGCGGCGGGCCGGGTAGCGCGCGGACTCGCTGAACAGGTACACCGGAATCTTGAACCGCGCGGCCACCTGCTCGGCGAACTCCACGGACATCTGGACGGCCTCGGCGATGGTGGCGTCCTTGAGGGGGACGAACGGGAAGACGTCCACCGAACCGATGCGGGGGTAGGCGCCCTGGTGCCGCCGCATGTCGATCCGCGCCAGCGCGATTTCGTACAGCAGCATGCCGCCTTCGAAGATGGCGTCACGCGGGCCGGTGAAACCGAAGACCGTCCGGTTGCGGATGTGGTCCAGGGACACGTCCAGCATCATCAGATTGGGCACGCCGTTGAGCCGGGCGGACAGCTCCTCGATGAGCTTCTGGTCGCGGCCTTCGCAGATGTTGGGGATCACGGCGATGATCTTGCTCATGGTCGCCTCCTAGAAAATGCCGAGGAAGATGCCGGCCGCGATGGCCGAGCCGATGACGCCGGCGACGTTGGGGCCCATGGCGTGCATCAGCAGGTGATTGTTCGAATCTTCGGACAGACCCACGAGTTCGGACACGCGGGCCGCGTCGGGCACCGCCGACACGCCGGCCGAACCGATCAGGGGGTTGATCTTGTCTGTTAAAAACAGGTTCATGAGCTTGGCGAACATCACGCCGCCCGCCGTGGCGATGGCGAAGGCGAAGCAGCCGAGCACGAAGATCAACACGGAGCGCGGCGTCAGGAAGACCTGGGCCGACGTCGAGGCCCCCACCACCAGGCCCAGCAGGATCGTGCAGATGTCCAGCAGCGCGCTGGAAGCGGTTTTGGACAGGCGCCCGGTCACCCCGGACTCCTTGAGCAGGTTGCCGAAGAACAGCATCCCCAGCAGCGGGAGTCCGCCGGGCGCCACCAGGCAGGTGACGATCATGCCGGCGATGGGGAACATGATCTTTTCCAGCTTGCCCACTTTCCGGCCGGGTTTCATGCGGATGCGGCGCTCCTCTTTCGAGGTGAGCAGTTTCATGATGGGCGGCTGGATGATGGGCACCATGGCCATGTAGGAGTAGGCGGCAATGGCGATGGGGCCGATCAGGTTGGGGGACAGGCGGGAGGAGAGAAAAATGGCCGTCGGGCCGTCGGCGCCGCCGATGATGCCGATGGAGGCGGCATCGTTGGCGGGGAAACCCATCGCGAGAGCACCGAGGAAGGTGGCGAAGATGCCGATCTGGGCGGCGGCGCCGAGCAGCACGCCCTTGGGATTGGACAGCATCGCCGAAAAGTCGGTCAGCGCGCCGATGCCGAGGAAAATCAGGGGCGGGAAGATGCCCGCCCGGACGCCGAAGTAGATCATCCCCAGCACGCTGTTGGTGGTGGTGTTGAACACGTATTCATGGGTGATGGGGTCGATCATGTAGATGGAGATGGCGTCGAAGATCTGGAGGGGCAGGGGAATGTTGCCCACCAGGATGCCGAAACCGATGGGGACCAGGAGCAGGGGTTCGTACTCTTTGGCGATGCCGAGGTAGATGAACAGACACCCGATAGCCAGCATGATGAGGTTGAGATACGAGAGGTTGACTATTCCCACGCCGGAGAGGATCTGCTCCACGTAATTCTGGATCTCGCCGGTGTGGATGTCGCGGTTGAAGACGCCCTGGGCGATGTTGGTCACCAGGCCGACGCTGTCATGCTCGGCCACCGCGATCACCCGGAACAGCCCGGCCTGGCGGCCCTGCTGGTCCAGCAACTGCCCCTTGGCGCCGGCTTTGAGCACCGTGGCGCTCATGTCCCGCCAGCCCTTGTCGATGCGGAAATAGCGGGTCGGATCCTCGCGGGTGAAGAGGATGTTGTCCATGCGGGCGGTGGGCGAGGCGATCCGCGCCACGTCTTCGGCGAAGTGGCCGGCGGCCATGTCCAGTCGGGCGGTGCTCGAGTCGGTGCCGGCCAGCACCACCTCGAAGCGACCGATGGCGCGGTCGTCGCGGTCGAACAGGAGCCCGGACGTGCCCGGCTGAACCAGTTTTTTCGCCTTCAGATCCCACTCCGGCGCCGCGAAGCCGTGGCGGGTGCCCTTGAGCAGGGTCGCATACGGCGTGTCGGGGAACGACACGCCGAACGTCGGCCCGGCCCAGGCCCATCCGGCCAGCAGGATCCATCCGATCATCAAAACTGCTATGCGTCTCACGTGTTTCCTCTGTGTGCCTGGGCGGTGAAGCCCGGCCGGTAATCGGCGAAGCACCGGGCGCCGGTCACAAGGTGGTCAAAGCCGAGCGGGCGATCTCCACGAGCAGGTCTCCCTCGGAAACAACGTCCCCGTTCTTGACATGCACCTTCTTGACGGTGCCGCTGTAGGGCGACCGGATGTGGTTTTCCATCTTCATGGCTTCCATCAACACCAGGTTCTGGCCTGCTTCGATGGGACTGCCTTCCTTGACGAAGACCTCCATGATAAGGCCCGGCAGCGGCGACATCACGCCCTCGCCGGCGACGGGCCGGCTGCCCCGCGACTGGGCGGCGGGGGCGGACACCGGGGTGGCGGCGGGCGCCGGGGCTACCGCGGAAGGGCGGTGCATGGCCGGGGCGGAGACGATCTTGCGGCCGATCTCCACGAGGTCCACCGCGTACTCGACGTTGTTGACCACGACCCGGGCCGTCTCGCCGGTCAATTCCTTGATCTCGGCGGTGTACTCGCGTCCGGCGATCTTCAGGGTGTAGCGGCTCATCCGGTATGGCTCCTCTAGGTCGGGTTGAAAATGCCGCGCGGCAGCGACGACGGCACCGATTGCCGCTGGCGGGGCAGGGTCAGGCGGCCGCCGCGGTCAGGCGCGGTGAGTCGCAGTTCGATCTCGAGCACGGTCAGGATGACGGCCAGCACCTGGGGATCCAGGGGGGCGGCGTCGACGACCGTCTCCACGGCGGCCGGGGTCGGCGCGGCCGGCCGGCGCCGCCGCTGGAAAAATGCGGGGACGGCCGAGAACGACCAGATCAGCAGGCTGGTCAGGGTCAGGCCAATGAACACCACGCTCATGCCCAGCCCCGTTATGATCAACGCGTCGATCAGGCTCACGGCTCGCTCCTCGATTACAGGGGAATGTTGCCGTGCTTGCGCGGCAGGTTGGTGTCCCGTTTGGTGCTCAGCATCTCCAGCGCCTTGACGATCCGGAAGCGGGTCGAAGCCGGGTCGATGACGTCGTCGATGTAGCCCTTCCGCGCCGCGGCGAACGGGTTGGCGAACAACTCCCGGTAGACCTGCTTGAGCTCATCGGATTTGGCTTTCGGATCGGCGGCCGCGTCCAGTTCCTTGCGGTAGATGACCTCGATGGCGCCGTCGGGGCCCATGACCGCGATCTCCGCGGTGGGCCAGGCCAGGTTGACGTCGCCCCGGATGTGCTTGGAACTCATCACGCAGTAGGCCCCGCCGTACGCCTTGCGGGTGATGACGGTCACCTTGGGGACGGTGGCCTCGGCGAACGCGTACAGCAGCTTGGCGCCGTTGCGGATGATGCCGCCGTATTCCTGGCTGGTGCCGGGCATGAAACCGGGCACGTCCTCGAACACCACCAGGGGGATGTTGAACGCGTCGCAGAACCGGACGAACCGGGCGCCTTTAATCGAGGCGTTGTTGTCGAGCACGCCGGCCAGCACCTGCGGCTGGTTGGCCACGATGCCCACCGGGCGCCCGTTGAAGCGCGCGAAGCCCACGATGATGTTGGCGGCGAAATCCGGCTGGATCTCGAAGAAGTCACGGTTGTCCACGACGATCTGGATCAGCGTTTTCATGTCGTACGGCTTGCTCGGATTGTCAGGGAGGAGGCTGGTCAGTTCGGTGTCCTGGCGGTCGATGGGATCGTCGTTCTCCGCCAGCGGCGGTGCGTCGGTGTTGTTCTGGGGGAAGAACGACATTAGCTTGCGGAGGGCCTCCAGCGCGGCATCCTCGTTGTCGTACGCCAAATGGGCGACGCCGCTCCGGGTGGCGTGAATGTCGGCGCCGCCGAGCTGTTCGGTGGTCACGTCCTCGCGGGTGACCTGCTTGACCACCTTGGGACCGGTGAGGAACATGTAGGAGCTCTGCCGCACCATGATCACGAAATCGGTAATGGCCGGCGAGTAGACGGCGCCGCCGGCGCACGGCCCCAGGATCATGGAGATCTGGGGGACCACGCCGGAGCTGAGGACGTTCTTCAGAAAGATGTCCGCGTACCCGGCCAGCGCGTCGACGCCCTCCTGAATGCGGGCGCCGCCGGAATCGTTCAGGCCGATGACCGGCGCGCCCATTCGGACGGCCATGTCCATGACCTTGCAGATCTTCTCGGCATACGCCTTGGACAGGGAACCGCCGAAGATGGTGAAGTCCTGGGAGAAGACGAACACCAGCCGCCCGTTGACGGTGCCGTAGCCGGTGACCACGCCGTCGGTGAGGGGCTGGTTCTTGCCCATCTCGAAGTCGGTGCACCGGTGCGTCACGAACATGTCGAACTCTTCGAAACTGCCTTCGTCCAGAAGCTTCTCCAGGCGCTCGCGGGCGGTGTACTTGCCCTGCTCGTGCTGCTTTTCGATCCGCTTCGGGCCGCCGCCCTCGCGGGCCTTGTCCCTCAGGTTGGCCACATCCAGCAGCTTGCGTTCGATGCTCATGGCGCCTCCACAAATATTGCAATGTTTAAATATCACAAGAGCCGCTTCGTGGCAACCAACTTCCTCAGAAAACACTGACATTTTTGATGGCTCGGCTGATCATGGACAGACTGATGCAGAACCGCCTGGCGCGACCCGTCCGCCGGTTCCTTGCGGCATGCAAAAAAAATGGCGGGGTCGCCATGACCCCGCCGGATGCGTTCGGATACAGACGCCCTAACGCAATTCGTCATCAATGTCCGCGATCTTGTACGCCCGGAACGTACCCATGATCCCGGTGTAGTTCTCGGTGCCGATGGAATTCTTTCCCGGGATGCCATCGAAAATCATGTAGTGAAATTTTCCCACCAGCATGTCATCGAAGCCGGTGACCCCCCACGCCATGATGGCGTGATACATGAAGTCGTCGACAATGATGACGACGTCATTGGGTTGAAAAGGATCCAGGTCGGGGTAGGTATACCCTTGGCCCATGAGCCAGAATCTTGAAGCGGTCACCAGCCCCATCATCCTGATGCCGGTAATGCCCATCGGGTCCTGCGGCTCTCCCGCGCCGGCTTTCAGCAGAATCGCGCCGCCCTCGTCGCCCCAATAGATAGAACCGGATAGCCCTCCGTCCCCCTCCTGGTACAACATCATATAGGCAATCTCACTGAAAGGGATGGGGTTCGCGGAGTTCGAATCCGACTGGATGCCCCGCATCTCCATCTGCCAAAAACCGCTCAGATTTACGGCGGCGGCGGGTTGCAGCTCGAGCGCTTCATCAGCCGCCAGAAAGCCGGTCAGGGCGAAGGCCAGCAGGATGCCGGCCAGGATCCGGGCATGTGCGATATGCTTCATGTTCATGATTCCTCCTTGTTGCTCTCTCGTGTTCATGGCTCGATGTGAGTCTGCCGATTCACTTGACCGGCACGAGGATCATTTCGCTCTGCTTCCACGCCCGGAATGCGCCGGTGGCCCCGAGGCCTTCAAACATAGGACGCCTTTTGTCACCGTTAGAGTCCTCGAACTCAAACTGCATCAGGATGAATTCGGCGACGATGGTGTTGAACTCCTCGACCCGGCCCACGATGGTCAGGGAACGCGGGGCGAGCATTTCCTTGCGCAGGCCCCAGCTGCCGTACAGCCAGATCCTGCCGTTGGCGGTGAAACCCTCGATGATCGTGGGATAATAGCGGATCGCTTTGTCATCCGATTTCAATGTGTGGATGGGAAAGTTGCCGAAAAATCCGTAAATCGTGTTGCCCATCTGGTACAACGTCATCGTGTCGGACAACTGGTAATGGTCGGGCACGTCTGACTGGGTGGAGAACGAAACCCCGGCCAGATTGACTTTCCAGATGCCGGAGACGTTGTTGGTGGCGTCCCGGGTCTGCATGCCGCACAGACCGAATGCCCCCATGGCGAGGACCAGGCAACCACAGCATAGCCATTTTGTGAGATGGCCGGTAGGGCGCATAATGTATGCCTCCTGATTAAATAGTAATTTGCATTTATTTTAGTTAATCGGAACGTCGATCGTCAAACGATATTTTGAACCGGTTGTTGATGTAACTGTTTTGACACAAAAAAGTTACGTGACACGCTGCGCCGCGAACTCGTAGATGTAGATCAGACGTCGGACATTCACCGGCTCCGCTGATAAGAAAAAAAAGGCGGGGTCATCGAGACCCCGCCGGTTGCAATCCGGAAACGATGACGCTAAAGTTCGTCTTCTATCTCCCCGATCTTGTATGCCCGGAACGTCCCCATCATTCCAGTGTAGCTCTCGTTGCCAATGGAGTTCTTGTTCGGGATGCCTTCGAAGATCATATAGTGGAATTTCCCAACAATCATGTCGTTAAAGCCGGTGACGCCCCACGCCATGATGGAGTGATACATGTAGTTGTCGATGATGATGACGACGTTGGGTTGGATGGGCGGTGGTTCGGGGAAAGAAGTGCCCTGACCCATGAGCCAGAATCTTGACGCGGTCACCAGCCCCGTCGTCCGGATGCTGGCATAGCCCATCGCATCCTGCGAGTCTTCATAGCCGCTCTTGGTAAATGCCACACCACCATCGTTGCCCAAGGTGAGCCCTCCCCACAGGACCCCGTCCGGCTCCTGGAACATCCACAGGTAGGCGATTTCCAGATAGGGGGTGGGCTTGTCGGCATTCGATCCCGATTGAATGCCCCGCAGCTCAACCTGCCAGTACCCGCTCAGGTCTGTGTCCGCGGCGAGCTGCGTGTCGAGTGCCTCAGATGCAATCAAAAAACCAGTCAGGGCGAGGGCGGTCAGAACGCCCGCCAGGATCCGGGCCCGTGCAATATGCTTCATGTTCATGATTCCTCCTTGTTCCTCATCTCGTGTTCATGGCTCGATGTGAGTTTGCCGATTCATTTGTCCGGCACGAGGATCATTTCATCCTGCTTCCACGCCCGGAAAACGCCGGTGGCCCCGATGCCCTCAGAAATGAGCGGTCTTTTGACATCGACACCGTTGAAATCGTATTCGAGCTCCATCAGGATAAACTCGGCGACGATGGTGTCGAAATCCTCGACCCGACCGACGATGGAGATGAAAAGGGGGCTCATGTACTCTTTGCCAAGGCCCATGCTGGCGTACAGCCAGATCCTGCCGTTGGCGGTGAACCCCTCAACAAGGGTGACTGGGTGTGGGCGGGTGGGTTTGTCATCCGCTTTTACAATGGGATAGGGCAAGAAGCCGAAATAACCGAAAATCGAATTGCCGAACTGAAACAACATCATTTCGCTGGACATCTGGTACTGGTCCGGCATATCCGATTCGGTGGAGAACGAAATCCCCGACAGACTCATTTTCCAGATGCCGGTGACGTTGTTGGTGGCGTCACGGGTCTGCATGCCGCACAGACCGAATGCCCCCATGGCGAGGACCAGGCAACCACAGATAAGCCACTTCTTCAGATGGCTGTTAGCGTGCATCATGTGCCTCCTGATGAAAATTGCAATTTAACATATTCTAATGAAAGGAACCGGTAATCGTCAAATGGATTCTTCAGAATAAATGGTATTGTAACTCATTAGACATGAAAGTGTTACATGTTCGGTCCCGCCTGGCGTCTGTAGACATAGATCCGGGTGGCGTAAATGTCCGGCAGGCGGTGAGTGCGGACCGGCTTCCATCCCGGCAGGGCGAAGGTGTTGCTGATCACTCGGGCTTCCGGGCGCAGCTCGCGGCGGAGTTTTTCATCCAGCGCCCGCATGGCTTCCGGGAACAGATAACAGACCACCAGATCGGCTTCGGCCAGGGACCCCGCCAGAAAGTCCGCCCGATGGAGCTTGAGATTGGGGCACCGGCCAAGTTGGCGGAGTCGCGAGCAGAAAAGCGGCACGGGGGACAGTTCGTACCCGATGACGGTGGCTTCCGGAAACCGCCTGGCCAGCGGGACGGCCAGCGAACCCCATCCGGAACCCGCCTCCACAACCGTCCCGGAGAAGCCCGCGGGGATTTCCGACAGCATGATGTTGCGTGCCCGCCGGCTGGAGGGAAGCGGTGAAATTCCGGTTTTCAACGTGTGATACGCGACGGACAGAACGGCTCCGACCAAAAAAACCGACAGGCAGAGCGCAACGATCTCCATGGTGGCTTTCCGCGCGACGTGATATTCGGTGAAACTATACTCCGCCGGCCGGCAGAATCCAAATACCCTGCGAGCGCCGGTGGGCCGGGTTGCTAATTTCGTTGCGGGATCATGGCGGAATCTTTATAATTCGGCTATCGACGATCACCTGTTCGAATGAATTGCGGCGGAAACTGCCGCTGGATGGATCATGGTTCGGATTTGCGCACCGTTCAACATCCTGAGGAGGCAATGATGTTCAAAGAGTTCAAAGAATTCGCCGTCAAGGGAAACGTGGTGGACATGGCCGTGGGCATCATCATGGGCGCGGCCTTCGGCACCATCGTCAGCTCGCTGGTGGCGGACGTGGTGATGCCGCCCATCGGCATGCTGATGGGCAATGTGGATTTCGGCAACCTGTTCGTGGTGCTGAAGGAGTCGGCCACCACCGCCGGCCCGTTCGCGTCGCTGGCCGACGCGCAGAAGGCGGGGGCTGTCACGCTGAACTACGGCAAGTTCATCAACACCATCATCAGCTTCCTCATCGTCGCCATCGCGATGTTTTTGCTGATCCGCGTCATCAACAAACTGAAGCGGGAAGCGCCGCCCGCGCCGCCGGACACTCGCGAGTGCCCGTACTGCTGCTCCACCATCTCCATCAAGGCCACCCGGTGCGCCCACTGCACGGCCGACGTGCCGGCGGCCTCCTAAGGCGCTTCCCGTCGCGACAATTGAACGTGCATCCCGACCAGGCGGTCTCGCGCAAACACGCGGGGCACGCCTGGCGGGATGGTGCTTCAATGGCCGATCCGTTGACCAGGTCCGTTTTCACGGACAGCCGCACGGTTGGCTTGACGGCTTATCGAAACCCGAGTGACCGACGGATCCGAACGGGGCTGGTCTCGGCGCGTCCGATGACATTCGGGTTGCGCCGGGTACGGCTGTCCCGCTATCATGGCGTGGATCGCGGAATCATCATCTGAGGTGACCGGCATGGGGGAGTTGATGGGGTTGCTGACACTGATGGGGGTGCTGGCGGCGGTGGTGCTTCTGGTCGTCCTCTATCGGCGGATCGCCGGCGATCGGCGGCAGGCGGACGAGCTGGCCCGGCGGGTCGAGACCCTCGGCCGGGAGGTCGAGCGCACGGAGCGGGCGGTGCTCGAGGAGTTCGGCCGCAACCGCGAGGAGCAGGACCGGCAGGCCCGGGCGCTGCGCGAGGAGGTGGGCGGCCGGCTCAACGCCACCGGTGACGGCATGCTGCGCAGCCTGGGCGAGATCACCCAGGCCCAGCGGCAGCAGTTGGAGCTCTTCTCCCAGCGCCTGGAGCAACTCATCGGCACCATGGAGCAGAAGCACGACGGCCTGCGCGGGGCGGTGGAGCAGAAGTTGTCCCAGATCCAGAGCGACAACGCCACGCGGCTCGAGGAGATGCGCCGCACCGTGGATGAGAAGTTGCAGGGGACACTGGAAAAGCGCCTCGGCGATTCGTTCAAGCAGGTCTCGGAACGGCTGGAGCAGGTCTACCGCGGCCTGGGCGAGATGCAGGCGCTGGCGAGCGGGGTGGGCGACCTGAAGCGGGTGCTGACCAACGTCAAGACCCGCGGCATCTGGGGCGAGATCGCCCTGGGCAACCTGCTGGAGCAGATCCTGAACCCGGACCAGTTCGCCGTCAACGTCGCCACGCGGCCGGGGAGCAACGACCGGGTGGAGTATGCGGTGAAGCTGCCCGGGCGGGCCGATGACGAGGGTCCGGTCTGGCTCCCCGTCGACGCCAAATTTCCCAAGGAGGACTACGAGCGGTTGCTGGACGCCGCCGACGCCGGCGACGCGGATGGCGTCGCCCGGGCGGCCCAGCAGCTCGATGTCCGCGTCAAGACCGCGGCACGCGACATCCACGACAAGTACGTCAGTCCACCGGCGACGACAGATTTCGCCCTGATGTTCTTGCCCACCGAGGGGCTGTACGCCGAGGTGTTGCGCCGGCCCGGATTAATGGACACGCTCCAGCGGGAGTACCGCGTGGTGGTGACCGGACCCACCACCATCGCCGCCATCCTGAACTCGCTCCAGATGGGCTTCCGCACCCTGGCCATCGAGCAGCGCTCCAGCGAGGTGTGGAAGCTGCTCGGGGCGGTGCGGACCGAATTCGGGAAGTTCGGCGACACGCTGGACAAGGTCAAGAAGAAACTGGACGCGGCGTCCACCGAGATCGACACTGCCGCCCGCAAGACGCGCACCATCACCCGCCGGCTGCGCGCCGTCGAGGAACTGCCCCCCGGCGACGCCCAGGCGGTTCTGGAACTGCCGGCGACGGCCGCCGAAGACATGGACGACTCGGAGGATTAGCCGGCCGCCGCGCCGCCCCGCCGCCGGCCGGTTCCGGATCACCCGTCATCCGGTGATCGTGAACAGCCCGGTTGGAAGCCGGAGCCGGTCGCTCACCAGTCCGGCAGCGCGCGTTTCACCCAGGTGTGCACCACCCGGTCCCTGGCCTCCAGCAGTTGCGGATCGCTGACCGGCAGGTGCTTGGCCCGCTCCTCTACCCGTTTCATCAGCAGGCCGCCGATCCCCACCGCGATGTACGGCAGGGTGAGGTAGAGCACGTCTCCGATGACCAGCTTGTCCGTAAAGAACCCGTAGCCGAACAGCAGCCAGGGCGACAGCAGGATCACGATCTGGGCGAGCGCCGCGTACATCTGGGCGGCGACCACCCGCTTGAACGCCTCGAGCTCGGCGCCGGTGCGGATCTCCGGCGTCCGGTCGCAGAAGCGTTTCAACTGCCAGCCGAACACGACGGACATCGCCAGCCCCAGCCCGATCAGCGCCAGCATGGCCAGCAACAGCTCATTCTCAAGAATATATGCCATCGTTGTTCCTCCTGATTCACGATCCGTCAGGCGTGGAGCCGCCGCATCAGCCAGGCCATGTTCTCGCCGAGGGCGCGCATGGTGCGGATGCCCTCCTCGTCGCCATCCACTTCGCCGATGTCACGGCCGATGCCCATGTTCCAGTATATGGAACCGGGAATGATCATCTCGCTGATGAGGAAGAAGTGGTTCATCGTGTCGAGTGCGTGGATGGCGCCGCCCCGGCGCACCGCCACCACCGCGGCGCCCGCCTTCCGGCGCAGCAGGCTGTCGTTGGCGGCGGAAACCAGGCCGGACCGATCCATGAGCGCCTTGATCTCGGGCGTGACGTCGGCGTAGTAGGTGGGGGAGGCGAGCAGGATGCCGTCCGCCGCGGTCATCTTTGCGATGCAGTCGTTGGCGATGTCGTCCGTGACGGCGCACCGGCCGTCCCTGGCTTTGAAGCACCGGTAGCAGGCGACGCAGCCGTGGATGAACCGGCCGCCCAACTGGACCTCTTCGGTTTCGATGCCGGCCTTGTCCAGTTCCGCCAGGACAATTCCGATGAGCCGGTGCGTGTTCCCCTTGGGGCGGGGACTGCCGTTGAAGGCCACCACTTTCATGCGCCCTCCTTGTCGATGAAGATCCATTCGGAGATTATACCCCGGACCAAACACCGGTTGATCTCAAGATGTCAGGGATTGACATCGTAATCACTCCGGCTATAATTCACACTTTCAGTTTCTTTGAAAATGATCGGAACGGGCGCCTCCCCGGGCGCCTGACAAAAGGCCACTCCGAGTCGAACCGGCTACCGCGCCACGCCATGCCGGCCGACCGATAGGGTCAGGCGGGAAACGGCCTGGCCTCCCGTATTTGGAAAGGAGGACATCATGCATCCATACCTGTCTCTACGTTTGCCAACCATTTGTCTTGCCTTGGCGCTCGTCATCTGGACCTGCGCCGGCTGGTCGCTGGCGGCGCAATCCGGCTCGGCTGAGCCGGCCGCCCAGTCGGCACACAAACAGGCCAAAACGCCGGAAAACGGCAGCGGGGATCCCGTGCCGGCGACCGACGCCGACGGGAAAGCCGTCGTTCCCCAGATCACCGAGGAAATCACCGTCACCGCCACGGTGAAGCCCGAGTTGCCCGTTTCGAGCACGTCGCGCATCGACCGCCGGCTGATCGATACCGTGGCCCGCAAGGACATCGCCGAGGCGCTTTCCTACACCAGTGGCACGTTCGTGTCCACCGGTTCCAAGAACGAGCCGGGCATCCGCATCCGGGGACTCGACACGTCGAAAATCTCGCTCTTCATGGACGGCGTGCCGGTGGCCGAGCCGTATTTCAACTCGTTCAGTTTGGGCACGGTGCCCATCCAGAGCCTGGACAGCATCCGCGTGGTCAAGGGCGCCTCGTCGGTGCTTTACGGCGCCAACGCGCTGGGCGGCGTGATCGACGTGACCACCCAGCGGCCTGACAAGACCGCACTCCGCCTGAACGGCACCTTCGGCACCGACGGGCTGGCCACGGTGGGCGTGCTGGGCACGGCCCGCAGCGAGCAGACGGCCTTTGTCGGCTCGTTCTATTTCGACCGGTCCGACGAGTACGCCTACCTCGTGGACGGGGAGCGCACCGACCGGTTCCTCAGCGACTACGAGCGGTACGGGTTCAACGGCAAGTTCTATTTCTTTCCGAGCGCCGGCAGCGAAGTCGTGGCCGAGGTGGATTGGTACGATTCGAAGTACGGCGTGCCGCCGGCCACTGCGTACACCAAGGCGCGCTACTGGCGGTTCTCCGACTGGAACCGCCTGATCACCAGTCTGGGCGGGACGTTCGCTCTGGGCGGCCACGGCTACCTCAAGGCCAAAGGATTCTACACCCGGCACTTCAACGTGCTGGACGCGTACCGGAAGGCCGACCTGGCCGAGTTGCAGTGGGTGTCCATGTACAACAACGAGACGTACGGCGCCATCCTGTCGGGGGCGGTGGCGCCCACCGACGCGCACGACCTGCGCTTTTCCGTCAGCTATCGGGATGACCGCGTCAAGCAGCAGGGAGACAAGGGCGATCCGTGGGAGGCATACAACCACAAGACGTTCTCCACGGGCGTCGAGGACCATTTCCGGATCGCGGATCACTGGACTCTGGTGGGTGGCGTGAGCGTCGACTATCTGGACAAGGATTTCGGCGACAACGACACGGCCGTCAATCCCATCGCCGGCATCCTGTATTCACCGGACGACGTTTGGGACGTCCACCTGACCATCGCCCAGAAGTCGCGGTTTCCGTCCATGAAAAACCTGTACAGCACCTCCGGCGGCAACCCGGACCTGCGTGACGAGCGCGGCACCAACACCGAGCTGGGCGCCGCCTGGCGCGGGCCGGTGAACCTCAGCGGCGCGGTGTTTTATAACCGCGTCAAGGACCTGATCGAATCGGTGCGACTGCCCGACGGGTACAAGACCAGCATCAACGTGGGCAACGCCCGGATCGCGGGCTTCGAGGTCTCCGCCGCCGCGCCGTGGTCCATTTTCGATTTCAACGTGAACTACACGTTTCTGGACGGCGAGAACATGGATACCGACGAAAACCTCGACCTGACGCCGCACCACCAGTTCAACGCCGTGGTGCGGGCGACGCCGGGCGGCGGCTGGACGGTGTCGGCCTGGGGCCTGGCGGTATCGCGGGCCACCGTCCACTTCACCGACCTGGTGGTGCCGGCCCCCGGGTACCTGGTGCTCAACGCCGAGGTGGCCAAACGGTTCCAGGCGTTCCAGGTGTTCGCCCGGGTGGAGAACCTGCTGGATCAGGCCTACTCCACGGAGCCGGGATTCCCGATGCCGGCGCGGTCTTTCCAGGCCGGGCTGCGTTTCGACTACGATTTCGCGCGCTGACGATTCAAGACGGACGGAGGAGGCGACGCACGCCGGTCGAGCATCCGACCGGCAGGATCTGCCCGACGGAAACGCCCGGAGATCACCCCGGATGTTTCAACGCCGCCTCGTTCAGTCCGTCCCGCGCGCAGAACCTTCTTTCAGGGTTGGGGAGGTTTTTTAGAATCCGGTTACCCGGATTTCATTTGTTCCGGCTGTCCGGGGGGAGGCCGCCCTCCCCGTGGAGCACGCCGTGCTTATCGCAGATGCGCCGGACCTCGTCCAGGGGCAGGGCGTCCGCGTGATGCCCGTCTGCTCCGTCCATGGCGCGAGCCTGAAACAGCGAGTTCAGGATGGCTTCCTCGGTGGCCTCCGCGGCGGCCAGAAACAAGGGCGTGAGGTCATCGTTGCGAAGTTCCTGCAGAGAACGCGGTCGGGGATTTTCGGTGCGCAGCCGGTTGCCCGGAAACGTCGAGAACGCGATGGCATAATCGCCGCTGCCGTTGGCGCCGGTCCCGCCCGTCCGGACCAGACCGAAAACGGACCGCTCCGCCAGCCGGCGCAGGTTCCGATGCAGGAGCGGCGCGTCGGTGGCGACCACGATCATGCAGGAACCGTCGGCGCCGCCGGCTGACAGGTCGTCTTTCAAATAGTATCGGCCCAATTGCCGACCCACCGGCGCGCCGTTCACCTGGAGAACTCCGCCGAAATTGGTTTGCACCAGCACGCCCACGGTCCATCCGCCCAGGTGGTCCGGCAGCTTGCGGCTGGCGGTGCCGATCCCCCCCTTGTAGCCGAAGCAGACCGTGCCGGTGCCGGCGCCCACGGCGCCTTCGGTCACCGGACCGCCGACGGCGCACCGGACGGCCTGGAGCACGTGCTCCGGCCGGACGGCCAGGGCCCGGATATCGTTCAGAAAGCCGTCATTGGTCTCGCCCACCACGGCGTTGACCGAACGGACGTCCGCGTTGCCCGGCAGGGCCAGCATGTGCGCCACGACCGCGGAAACCGCGGTTCCGACACTCAGCGTGTTGGTCAACACGATCGGCGTTTCGAGTTCGCCCAGCTCGTTGACCTGAGTGGAACCCGCCAGCTTCCCGAAGCCGTTGGCCGCGTGAATGGCCGCCGGGACTTTCTCGCGGTACAGGTTGCCGCCGTGGGGCAGGACCGCGGTGACGCCGGTCCGGATGTTGTGTCCTTCAATCAGGGTGACATGGCCCACCCGCACGCCCGCCACGTCGGTGATGGCGTTGAGCGGCCCCGGCGCCAGGATGCCGACGACCACGCCCGACTCCCGCGCCCGGCAGCGGGGCCGATCGTCGGCGGCGGCGCGGCCGAAAAGCGACAGGGTCAGGGCGACGGAAAGCAGCCATGCGGAGATGAACCACGCCGACACATGTTGTTTCATCGCATTCACCTGAAACGTTTGCCGTGAGCATACCGATCCGGTTTGAGGAAATCAATCTCGATGTGGATGCCGGTCAGGCACGACCGCCCCGAGCGTCTCTTTGCTGAAATGGTTGTAAACAGGAGCCCCATTCCACCGCGTCGCAGCCGCCGGATATCCCTTGACAGGTCATTGCCGATTCTGCACAATCCAAAATAGATATTGAATTGACGGCACATGCACCGGATCACCGCCACTGGCGGGTTGCGGCAGATCCAGCCGGCGGTCACCGGCGGATGTCCGTCAGGTTGAACCGGTCCGGTTGGGTTCGGCAACGCGACGGTCAGGCACACTCCGCGCGCATGGAGGAAACCCTGTTCAGAGCGCGAGCGGATCATCCGTCATCAGGGATTCCGGATCGAGGTTGCCGGCTGATCCTCCTGCTGTTGGGAATCGCCAGCCTGGCGGCTGGAGCGGATGGTGCGGCGCCCCCGCTGCTCCAAGCCGATCATTTCATGTTTTCCCACCTGACTATCAATCAGGGCTTATCGCAAAGCAACGTGTACTGCATCGTCCAGGACCGCCGGGGTTTCATGTGGTTCGGGACCGAGGACGGCTTGAACCGGTTCGACGGATACGATTTCTTGCACGTCACGCGGGATCCGAGCGACGTGAACAGCCTGAGCAACGACACCATCACCGCCATCTGCGAGGACCTGAACGGCCGCCTCTGGGTGGGGACGGCCGGCGGGCTCAACCTGCTGGATCTCGATACGGGACGAGTCCGACGAATCGGGAAGGGCACCGGTGAACCCGAACGCCTGGCTTCCGTGAGGATCAACGCAATATGCCTGGATCACCAGGGGGGTATCTGGGTGGGGACGACGCGGGGACTGGCCGCCGTGGCGCCGGCCGGCCGAGACTGGCGCGTGTTCGATGCGACGGGGATCCGTTCGGACCGCCTCGACGGGGATGCGGTGTCGGCGTTGCTGGTGGACCGGCAGGGCGGGCTGTGGGTCGCCGGCCCGCGCGGCGTCGTCCGCCGGGATCGCGCCGGCGGTCGTTTCAACCGAATCACCGAAGTCGCCGATCCTGCCGGAGATGAACCGGTCGCGGTGAGTTGTCTGGCCGAAGGCGCCGGCGGCTTTATCTGGGCGGGAACCAAAGGCGGGGGATTGCATCGCTGGGAGGACGGCAGCGGCCGATTCGAGTATTATCAGGCGGCCCAGCGAGGCGCCGAGGCGGAACCGCTGCGCCACATCAATGCGCTGGCGGCGGACGCGCATGGCCGGCTGTGGGCGGGCACGCATGGCTCCGGGGTGGTCGTCATCGATCCGGCCCGGAGCCGCCACGTCCATCTGCTGCCCGATGCCGGCGATTCGTCCGCGATCAGTTACGCCTTGGTCACCTCGGTGTTTCGGGACCACAGCGACACCATGTGGATCGGCACCCACGGCAAGGGGCTCGACTTTTGGAATCCGTACCGGCAGAAATTCACCCGTTATCGCCGGGACCCCGCGAATCCGGACAGTCTGGGCGTAACCAGCGTGCGGGCGATCCTGGAAGACCGCGACGGGGGGCTCTGGGTGGGCGGATACAGCGGATTCGACCGGTTCGACCGGAAAACCGGGCGGTTCGAGCATCTGCCGCAGACCTGGCCTAACGGCATCGTCCGCGTCCTGCGTGAAGATCCGGACGAGCCCGACCGAATCATCTGGCTGGGCATGGAAAGCGGGCAGCCCCACCTGATCGCGTTTGATCGGATCCGTCAGCGAATCTGGAAGCAGTACAATTTTCTTGAGCGGTTCGGTTTTGACACCCATCAGGTCAGGGATATGCTGCTGGAATCAGATGGGTTGACCTGGGTTGGAACCGATAAAGGATTGTTGCGTCTCGACCGGCGGACCGGCGCCGGCGCCATGATGCGGCATGACTCGACCGATCCCGGGAGACTGGGGCACGATCAGGTCAACGCGATCATCCGGGCCTCCGACGGCAAGCTGTGGGTGGGCACCATGGGCGGCGGCCTTAGACGGTACGATCCGGCCACCGGCCGGTTCACCGGATTTCGGCATCGGGATGGCGACCCGGACAGTTTGATCAACGACAACGTCATGACGTTGATTGAAATGGAGCCGGGATCCGTCTGGGCCGGCACCGCCGGCGGGCTGTCCCGGCTGGATCTCCGCACCGGCCGATTCCGGTCATACAGCATGCGCGACGGACTCCCCAACGATGTCATCTACGGCATCCTGCCGGACGCGCAGGGCAACCTGTGGCTCAGCACCAACAAAGGCCTGGCGCGATTCAACCTCGCTTCCGGGGCTTGCCGCAATTTCGACGTCAGCGACGGCCTGCAGAGCAACGAGTTCAACGCCGGCGCCCACTACCGCAGCCGGTCCGGCGAAATGTTTTTCGGCGGCATCGAGGGGTTCAATATCTTCCACCCGGCGACCATCCGCGACAACCCCCACGCGCCGCCGATGGCGATCACCGACCTGCAGATTTTCAACCAGCCGGTTCCCGTGGGGGGCATGTCCGACGGTCGCGTCGTCCTGATCCGGGACATCACCGCCACCCCTGTCATTGAACTGGCACACAGCGACCGGGTGTTCACCCTGGGCTTCGCGGCCATGAATTTCGTCGATTCCGGGAAGAACAGGCATGCCTACATGCTGGAGGGCTGGGACGCCGACTGGAACCAGGTGGGCAGCCGGCGCTACGCCACCTTCGTCAACCTTCCGCCCGGCGAATACGTCTTCCGGGTGATCGGTTCGAACAACGACGGGATCTGGAACCGAGAAGGCGTGCGACTGGCCATCCGGATCAAGCCGCCGTTTTGGGCGACCTGGTGGTTCCGCGCCCTCGGATTGGCCGCATTCGCGCTGCTTGTCTGGAGTGTCCATCGCGCCCGCACCGTGGCCATCCGCAAGCGGAACCGCGAGCTGCAGACCGTCAACCTCGCGTTGCAGGAACAGATCATCGAACGGCGGCGGGTCGAAGACGCCCTGCGGCTCAGCGAGGCCAAGTACCGAACGCTGACGGATAATCTCACCGTCGGCATCTTCCGCACGTCACCGGGGGCGGACGCCCGGTTCGTGGAGGCCAACCCCGCGCTGGCCGTGATCCTGGGGCATGCGTGCCGCGAGGATCTGCTCGACCGCCCGCTCGCCGGGTATTTCGAAAAGCCGGACGACTGGTCGGAGCTGTCGCAGCAGCTGGAGCACTCGGGCCGGGCCCGGCTGGATGTCGTCGCGATCCGGCGGCTTGACGGAACGACCGTCCATTGCGCCGTGACGGCGGTGGCCTTCCGCGATCCGGACGGCGGACTGGCCGGGTACGACGGCCTGATCGAGGATATCTCCGAGCGGCGGGCGCTCGAGAACCAGATCCGGCAGACCCAGAAGATGGAGGCCATCGGCCGGCTGGCCGGCGGTGTCGCCCATGACTTCAACAACATCCTGACGGTGATCAACGGCCGCGCGGAGATGGCGCTCTCTGAGCTGGGGCCGGAGGAGCCCGCTCACCGGAGCATCTGCGAAATCGTCCAGGGTGGACGCCGGGCCGGCGACCTGATCCGGCAACTCCTGGCGTTCAGCCGGCGGCAGGTGATCGCGCCCGTCGCCGTGGACGTCAATCAGGTCCTCGTCGGGCTGGAGCGGATGCTGCGCCGGCTGATCGGCGAGGACATCCAATTGCACTCGGTGCTGGCCGCGGGCCTGCCGCCCATCAAGGCCGATCCCGGCCAGTTGGAGCAGGTGTTCCTCAACCTCGTGGTGAACGCGCGGGACGCGCTCGCCGAGCTCGGTGAACGTTCGGTCGACAAGCTGATCACCATCACCACCGGCGTGGCCGCGCTCGACGACGAGTACATCCTCAATCATCCCGAAATCCAGCCCGGCCGGTATGTGGTCATCTCGGTCAGCGACAACGGGGTGGGGATGTCAACGGATATCCAAAGCCAGATCTTCGAGCCGTTCTTCACCACGAAGCAGGCCGGCCGGGGCACCGGCCTGGGCCTGGCGACGGTCTTCGGCATCGTCAAACAGAACGGCGGGGCGATCAACGTCTACAGCGAGCCGGGACGCGGTTCGCGGTTCCGCGTGTACTGGCCGGCCGCGCCCGTCGAAGACGCGGCGGCCGCGCCGCGTGCGCCTGAGGTGCCGCCCGCCGGAGGCCGGGAAACCATCCTCGTGGTGGAGGATGATCCGCAGGTGCGCCAGTTCGCCTGCGACGGCTTGAGGGGATTGGGCTACCACGTGCTGGAGGCCGAATCCGGAGCGGCCGCGCTCAGGGTGTTGAACGATACGATGGTCTCGGTGCAACTCCTTTTCACCGACGTGGTGATGCCGGGCATGAGCGGCATCGAGCTGGCGCACCGCCTGCCAGCCCGGTTCAGCGGATTGCCGGTGCTGTTCGCTTCGGGCTACGCTGATCACCACCTGATGGCCGACGGTAGTCTCACGCTCGGCGTCAATTTCATCGAAAAGCCGTATTCGATCCGCGCTTTGGCTCAGAGAATCAGGAAGCAGCTGGACGGGCCGAAGGCGTAACGGCCACCGCGGGCAGACGGCGACATTCACTCGCGTTGATCAACTGGTTTACGGGAAAAAAGCTCCCGGTTTCAAACGGGCATGGATCAGTTCGTCCAGCCAAACACCGTCCTTGTGGACCGCCCGGCGGCAGCGTCCTTCCAGGAGGTAGCCGCACTTTTTCAGCACGCGGGCCGAGGCGGGATTGCTGGAGAAGACCCGCGCGTAGATGCGGACCAGGGGAAACTGAGCGAACGCCCAGTCGGTCAGGGCGCGCACCGCCCGGGTGGCGATGCCCCGGCCCCAGAACGGCTCACCCAGCCAGTAGCCGATCTCGGCGGAATGCCGGTGCACGTCCTCCTGCAGCTCCAGGCCGATGCCGCCGACAAGCTCCGTCGCCGAGGCGATGGCAAAGTGTGTCTCCGGCTCCTGTCGCCCCGACGCCTCGAGCCAGGCGGCGGCGTCCGCGGCGGTGTAGGGGTGCGGGAAGCGGTCGCGCAGGCCCAGCCACACGTTCCGATTGTCGGCGTAGCGGATCAGGGCGTCGACATCGTCGGGCGCAAAGGAACGAATCCGGAAGCCGTCGCCGATATCCAACTGCATGCAATCACCGCCTGTTGGCGCTGAACCGGTATCCGGACAAACGGGGGCCGGTGTTGGCGCCCGCCAATGAGGCGGGGAATCAGCCGACCCGGAACAGTTCACCGAGGCGCTTGCCCAGGATTTTACCGGCCAGGAAGATGGACGTCGAGAGGATAACCATTCCGACGAAACCGAGCGCGCACGCCTGATAGTAGCCGCCGGACGTGGCCGAGGAGAGGATGTAGATGGACTTGGTGATGGGATAGAATTCCTCGCGCATGGCCAGAATCAGGCTGTCGCTGACTTCCAGCATGGCGTAGGCGAAGCACAGCAGCATGCCGGCTACCAGATTGGCGGCGATCAGCGGGATGGTGATTCGGCGCATGGTCCGGGCGGGCGTGGCGCCGAGGCTCTGCGCCGCCTCTTCAAGCGTCACGCTGGTCTGCTGGAAACCGGCGTACGCCGACCGGACCATGTAGGGCAGGCGCCGCATGCCGTAACTCAGCACCAGGAGAATGGTGGGATTGACCCGCGGATCGAGGAACGTGCCGCTGAATGTGGCCACGTAGCCGAACGCGACGATGATCCCCGGCAGCGCCAGCGGCAGCATCACCAGGGCGTCCAGCAGGTTGGATCCGCGAAATTTCCGTCGGGCCAGAAGGAAGGCGACGATGACCCCCATCACCACGTCCAGCAGGGTGCTCAGGATGCTATAGAACAAGCTGTTCTGGATCGACACCGACGTGAGCGGCTGGGTGAAGATGCTTTGGTAGTGGGCCAGGGTGAAACGGACCGGCAGCACGGTGCCGAACCACTGCTCCGCCAGCGACATCAGCAGCACGCCGGCGTGGGGCAGCAGGGCCACCAGGACCAGTCCCACCGTCAGCGCGGCGATCAGCCCGGCGGTGGCCGGCGACGCGGGCTTCTCGCGGCCGGTGACGTGGCCGCGAGCCAGCATCTCGTAACGGCGGCCGCCGATGAGCCGCTTGGAGACCAGGAAGAAGGTGGCCGTCAGGACGATCACAAGCACCACCAGGGCGTAGCCCATGGGATTCTCGTTGATGTCGGTGACCATGGAAAAGATCTGCACGGAGATGGTCTTCTGGAAGTCGAAGATGAGCGGGGTGCCGAGGTCGGTGAACGACCAGATGAAGACGATGGCCGCTCCGGCGAAGAAGCCCGGCAGCATGAGGGGCAGGGTGATGCGACGGAGCACCGACCAGCGGGAGGCGCCGCAGCTCAGAGCCACTTCTTCGAGCGAGGGATCCACGTTGGCCATGGCGGCGGACAGGTTCAGGAACATGATGGGGTAGAAATTCATGGTCTCCAGGAAGATCACCCCCATGAACCCGCCGTCCCCGAACCAGTCGATGGGCTGCTGGATCACCCCGAGCTGCATGAGCAGGAGGTTGACCGCTCCGAACCGGGCGAACAACTGCTTCATGCCGATGGCGCCCACGAACGGCGGCAGGATCATGGGCACCAGCACCAGCGCCTGCAGGAATCCTTTGCCGCGGAAACGGTAATGGGCGAAGGCGTAGACCAGCGGCAGCGCCAGGGCGGTGGTGCCCACGGTGGTGAACGTGCCGATCATCAGGCTGTTGACGATGGATTCGCGGAGCAGCGGGTTTTGAAACAGCAGGCCGAAGAAGCCGAGATCAAAATTGCCCCCGAAAAAGAAAGCCTTTACGAATACGTATGACAGGGGGTAGATCATGAACACGAACATGAAGAGGACCGCGAAGGTTGCCAAGCCCCAATCGACGGGCCTCATCCGTGTTGCGGCCGAGCGGGTCATGCGGGCGGCTCTTCATGGGGCAGGATGGTGATGTCATCGAAATCCACCATCAACCCCAGTTGGGTTCCCGGACGTTCGAGGCCGGGCTTCGGATTGCTGAGCATCATCTTGAGGGACAGCCCGCCGGCGCGGAGCCGGAAGTGCTCCACTTCCCCCATGAACACGGTCTCCTCCACCTGGCCGGAGAACCGGGCGCCCACCGGTTCATGGCTCTCGCCCTCGAGCTGGATGGATTCCGGCCGCATCGACACCAGAATCCGCTGCCCCTTCTGGAGCGTCGCGTTGCGGAGGGGGCCGGCCACGGGTCCAAGCGGCGTGCTGACGGACACCCAGTCGTTGTGCAGGCTGTCCACCGTGCCGGGCACGAAATTGGTTTCACCCATGAAACCGGCGACGAACACCGTCCGCGGCGTCCGGTACACCTCGAGCGGGCTGCCGTGTTGGACGATGCGGCCGCTGTCAAGGATGATCATCCGGTCCGCCATGGAGAGCGCTTCCTTCTGGTCATGGGTGACGTAGATCGTGGTGATGCCCGTGGCTTTCTGGACCCGCAGCAGCTCGTCGCGCATTTCGAGCCGCAGCCGGGCGTCGAGGTTGCTCAGCGGCTCATCGAGCAGCAGCAGCCCGGGACGCGTCACGATGGCGCGGGCGAGGGCGATGCGTTGCTGCTGGCCTCCCGAGAGCTGGTTGGGCAGCCGGTCCTCGTAACCGGTCATCTGCACCATCTCCAGCACTTCGGCCACGCGCGCGGCGATCTGGGAGCGGGGAAGCTTCTGGATATCCAGGCCGAACTCCACGTTGCTCCGCACCGACAAGTGGGGCCAGAGGGCGTAGTTCTGGAACACCATGCCGATGCGGCGGCGGTTGGGTGGCAGGTCGAGCACCGATTCGCCGTCAAACAGGACGTCGCCACACGTGGGCGGTTCGAATCCCGCGATGATGCGCAGCAGGGTCGTCTTGCCGCAGCCCGAAGGACCGAGGATGAAAAAGAACTCGCCCTCGGCGACGGACAGATCCATGTCCCGGAGGACCGGAGTGGCGGCGAACTGCTTGCTGACTCCGCGAATCTCGACTTTCATCGGGACAGCCGGATCGCCTCCTGGGATCGCTGGTTGGCGAATTGCAGCCAGGCGTTGATCTTCTCGTTGCGCAGCTTTTCATCACTCCAGCGCAGGGCCAGCGCCTCGGCCTCGGCCTGGCTGACGGGCATCCGGCAGAGGGCGGCGACGGCGGCGGGCTTTCGCCCGCCCTGAATCACCGCCTCCCAGCCGGCTACCAGGGAGTCGTGGGCGTCCACGAGAAAAGTGCCCATGAGGTCGTTCTGCACGTCCCAGAGGCGCTCGCCCAGACCGAGGTCATAGTTGATGAACGACGCGGATTGGAAGGGATTGGTGGTGATGAGCGTCTGCCCCTTGACCGCGTCGTAGACGGGCGGCAGCAGGCTGAGCCGGTACAAACTCGAGGTCGGCGGCCCGCCGGGGGTGCCCTTGCGCAGCATCCAGACCTTCTGGCCTTGCGGCGACAGGACATATTCCATGAACAGCTTGGCCGCCGCGGCGTTGTCAGCGCCCTTGATCAGGGAGAAGCAATCGGGATTCACGATGGATAGCCCATCCGGCACGACGAACTTGACCTTGTCGGCGCCCAGATCTTCGACTTCGCGCCAGGCGTAATAATCCACCACCAGAGTGTAGGCGGCGTCCCCCGAGACCAGGTCCTTGACGACGTCCTTCGAGGAGATCTTGAATTTCTTCACGTTGGCCGACAGCAGGTTCAGAACCTGCCAGCCCTTCTCCCAGCCGTACGCCTGCAGGATGATGTCGAAGGCCACGTGGCCCACGCCGCTGTGCCGGGGGTCGGCAACGCTGATCCAGCCCTTGATGGCCGGGGCGGTGAGGTCCTCCCACGTCCGGATTTCGGGGAATTTTTGATGCTGTCGCACCATCTCGTGGGAGAGGATGCCGAACGTGGACAGGCAGGAGCCGTACCACTGCAGATCGGGATCGTAGATGGGGATGCCGCTCACCTGCTTGGGAATGTCGGCCACCACCGCCGGATCCAGCTCGGCGCGCTGCAGGAGCCCTTCCTTTTTCAAGGTAAGGTGGGGGGAGATGCCGCCCCCCCAGAACAAGTCGATGTGGATGCCCTGCGGCGTGCGGGCGAACTCGGACCGGATGAACCGCAGGTTGTCGGAACTGCCGCCCTGATTGATCCATTCCACGTGGATCGCCCGGCCGGTCTTGAGCCGGTACCATTCCTTGAACAGTGGCAGCACGTTGTCGCGGATGTCGATGGTGTGAGGCGAGAGAATGGAGAGCTTGTCAGTTCCGGCGGCCGGCGTCTCCATTCCCGAGCCGCACGAGACGACGAGCGCGGCGGCCACAACCGCCAGGACGATCAGGCAGGTGGTCAGAATAGCTCTCATGCTTCTCTCCCTCTGGATCTCAGGTTGGCACGCGCGCCGTCTGGACCGCCGGCGCGAAGGGGCGGGTGACCGGTCTTCGGGCCGGCGCGGCGGACGGCATCACGATTCCCCGAGCTGCTTCACGAAGCCTTTCTTGTCCAGGTAGAAGCCGTCGGGGAGGATATCCTCGACCTTCTTGCGGTAACCGGTCACTTTCCAGCGATGGTCCTTGAGCAGCTCGGCGATCTTCCGCTTGATCCGGGGCTTCTCCTCCTCCTCGGTCAGCAGGTCGAGGAATGCGCTCCGGATCATTTCCTCAGTCTCCGGCTGGGCGGCCAGTACTTCCGCGGCGCTGATCACCACGTCGTCGTTGGGATCGCGCAGGAAGGGCATGAGAGCCGTGACGACCGCCTCGCCGCGGTCCTCGGCCAGCGCCTGGATGATGGCCATCTTTTTGTGGGGCGCCCGGTCGTAATCGGGGGAGAACTCGTTGGCCAGAATGTCGAGGATCATCCGGCGCGCCTCGTCCCGGCCGACGATCTCGGCCAGCAGGCGCAGCGGGTAAGCCAGGTTCTCTTTCTCCCGGATGAACCGGAGGATCGCCGGGACCGCGGTGGCGCCCTTCGCCCGGACCAGGTCGTAGACGAGCCGGCGTTCTTCCTCGTCTTCACTGATCTTGGGCACCAGCACGTCGAACCGGCCCAGCAGGAGAAAGATGGCCTCGTCGCCGGGGATGGCGCTCAGTTCCTCGGCGGCGGCGACGCGCTCGTATCCCTGGGAGTACTTCTCCCGCAGGCGACGGGAGAGCCGGTTCAGCCGGCGCTGAACCTGGCCCTGCTGGTAGCGCTGCCAGAGTTCATTCATTCCCATCGGGAAGCCCCGTCAGCTGACGTCCGAGTGGATCTGCTCCAGATCGCTGAAAAAATAATGGGTTTCAAACGCCGCGGTCTCGGGCGCGTCAGAGCCGTGCACCGCGTTCCGTTCGATGTTGGTGCCGTGATCCTGGCGGATCGTGCCCGGCGCGGCGTTGGCCGGATTGGTGGGCCCCATCAGGTCGCGCCAGCGCTGGATGGCGTTTTCGCCCTGCAATACCATCACCATGACCGGCCCCTCGGTCATGAATTGGACCAGATTGGGGAAGAAGGGCCGCTCCCGGTGCACGTGGTAAAAGCCTTCCGCCTGGGATCGTGTCAGGTGCATGATGCGCGCGGCCACGACGTCCAGGCCGGCCGCCAGGATCCGCGACAGGATGGCGCCGGCGGCGCGGGCCTTGAAGGCGTCGGGCTTGACGATGCAGAGCGTGCGTTCAACCATTGGGCTGTTCCTGTTTGTACTTGCGGGCGGTTTCGATGCCGAGAGCGAACGCCTTCATGTTGATGTTCTCGGTGCCGCGGGGCACCCGGTGCATCACCGCCCGCTCCAGGGCTTCGCGGGACACGGCGCCGGTCAGTTCCTGGATCACGCCCAGGCACAGGATGTTGACCACCATCTCCCGGCCGAGCTGGGTGCGGGCCAGTTCGGACATGGGCAGGCCGATCAGCCGGTAATTGCCCTTCAGGTTGTCGACGACATATTCGGAATCGACGACGATCAGACCGCCGGCCTGTACGCTGGGCGCGTACTTGTTGAATGATTCCTGGTTGAGCGCCAGCAGCAGGTCGGGGCTGGTCGCCTTGGGGTAGCTGATCGGTTCGCTGCCGATGATCACCTCGGACTTGCTGGCCCCGCCGCGGGCCTCCGGGCCGTAGGATTGCGACTGCACCGCGTACATGTTGTCGTGGATGGCCGCCGCCTCGGCCAGAATGACGCCGGCCAGGACCAGGCCTTGTCCGCCGGATCCGGAGAGTCTGATTTCAAAACGTTCGACCACGATTGCCTCCCCTGCGTTATTCCGCCAAAGCGGCGTCCTTCGCGCGTTGAATGATGGTTTGATAGGTCTGGATGTATTCGGGCCGGGTGCAGTGGTGCAGTTCGCCGACCTGGATCTTGCCCGCAAGCTGCTCGGGGGTCATGTCCTTGGCCTTGGCCGCGGACACCACCACGTCCTTCTGCCACTTGAGATTGTCCACCGCGGTGCGCAGTTTGTTTTTCCGCCCGTAGTAGGTGGGGCACTGGCTCAGGGCCTCGATCACCGAGAAGCCGGTATTCTGGATGCCTTTCTCCACGTACTTGTCCAACTGGGCCGCGCTGTAGGCCGTACCGCGGGCGACGTACGTGGCGCCGGCGGCCGTGGCCAGTTTGCAGACGTCGAAGGGCGGCTCCACCGAACCGTACGGCGCCGTGCTGGCGAACGAGCCTTCGGGCGTCGTGGGGGAATACTGCCCGCCGGTCATGCCGTAGATGTAGTTGTTGAACACGATCAGGGTCATGTCGATGTTGCGACGGCAGGCGTGGATGAAGTGGTTGCCGCCGATGGCCAGGGCGTCGCCGTCGCCGCTCACCACGATCACATGGAGATCCGGTCGGGCGATCTTGACGCCGGTGGCGAAGGCCAGCGCCCGTCCGTGGGTGGTGTGCAGCGTGTTGAAGTCCACGTAACCCACCGCGCGGGAGGAACAGCCGATGCCCGAGACGAACGCGATCTTGTTCTTGTCCAGGCCCAGCCGCTCCACGGCGCGGAGGACCGACTTGAGAATGATCCCGTGGCCGCAGCCGGGGCACCAGATGTGGGGGATGTACTGGGTGCGCAGGTAATGGGCGTAATCGACGCTTTTGGGTGACATGATGCGCTCCTCGCTTTAAACCGCGGCCATGATCTGGTCGGGCGTGATGGGCTCGCCGTCGGTCCGGTTGACCTGGACGATGGGGATGTCGCGGCCGAGGATCCGGCGGATCTCCAGCACGTACTGTCCCAGGTTCATTTCAGGCACCACGATCTTCCGCTTGCCCTCGGCGGCCTTGAGGATGTCCGCTTCGGGGATGGGGTACAGGGTGATGGGCCGGAAGAGTCCCACCTTGCGCCCGTCCTTCCGCATCAGTTCCACGGCGCGCCGGGCGGAGCGGGCGGTGGAGCCGAAGGCGATGATCAGCGTCTCGGCGTCCTCGAGCATGAACGCGTCGTTCTTGTAGATGGCCGCCGCGTTCCGGTCGATCTTGGCCATCAGCGCGTGGTGCAGGGCCTGGCGGATTTCGGCGTTGCCGGTGGGGAAGCCGGTCTCGCCATGGTCAAGGCCGGTGACGTGGCAGCGGCTGCCGGTGCCGAAGTCGGGCATCAGCGGCACGCCCTCGGCATTGCGCCGGTACGGAAAGCTCCAGTTCTCGGCCTGCGGCGGCGCCGGCCGGCGGATCAGTTCCAGCTCGGCGGGCTCCGGAATCTCGATCTTCTCGCGCATGTGGCCGTTGATCTCGTCCAGCAGGTACACCACCGGGTTGCGGAACCGCTCGGCCAGGTTGAAGGCCCGGATGATCTCCACAAAGATCTCCTGCACCGTCGTGGGGCAGGTGACGATGATGGGGTGATCGCCGTGGGTGCCCCACCGTGACTGGAGGATGTCGGCCTGGGCCGGCGAGGTGGGGGCGCCGGTGGACGGGCCGCCGCGCATGACGTTCACGATCACGCACGGCACCTCGGCCATGCAGGCGAAGCCGATGTTTTCCTGCTTGAGCGAGAAGCCGGGACCGCTGGTGGCGGTCATGGCCCTGGCGCCGGCGAGCGACGCGCCGATGACGGAGCCCATGGCAGAGATCTCATCCTCCATCTGGATGAACCGGCCGTCGTTGGCCGGCAGGAGTTCCGAAAGGAACTCGGCGATCTCCGAAGAGGGGGAGATGGGGTAGCCGCCGAAGAACGTGCAGCCGGCGGCGATGGCGCCGAGCGCGCACGCTTCATTGCCGGAAACGAAACGGACTTCTTTAATTTTCATCTTCCTGAACCTGGGGTTGAATGGGTTGTTTAATGAGCTTCTGGGCGAACTCGTTGTCCACCATGATGGCGAAGTCGGGGCAACGCAGGTCGCACAGCTGGCAGCCGGTACAGGCGTCGGGATTGACCACCACCGCCTTGCCTCGTTTCAGTCCGAGGGTGCGGGTGGGGCAGAATTCGACGCAGATGCCGCAGCCCTTGCAATTCTCGGGAATGATGACAATCACGTGCGTTTTCTTGACATTCGTTTCGGACATGAGCGGTTCCTTCCTTAACCACGCAGGATCTGTTTCATGGCCGTGCCGATTTCGGCCGGACTTTCCACCACGGTGATGCCGGCCGCGCGGAGAGCGGCCATCTTCTCGGCCGCCGTCCCCTTGCCGCCGGCGATGATGGCGCCGGCGTGGCCCATCCGCCGGCCCGGCGGGGCGGTCTGGCCGGCGATGAAGCTCACCACCGGCTTGGTGAAATGTTGCTGCATCCACGCCACCGCCTCTTCTTCGGCCGAACCGCCGATCTCGCCGATCATGACCACGGCCCGGGTCTCCGGGTCCTGCTCGAAGAGGGCGAGCGCGTCGACGAAGGTGGTGCCCGGCACAGGGTCGCCGCCGATGCCGATGCAGGTGGACTGACCGATCTCGCACCGGGTGAGCTGACCCACCGCTTCGTAGGTCAGCGTGCCGCTGCGGCTGATCACGCCCACCGGCCCCTCCTTGTGGATGCGGGCGGGCATGATTCCCAGCTTGCACTTGCCGGGCGAGATGACGCCGGGGCAGTTGGGTCCCACCAGCCGGACCGGCCGGCCTTTCAGGTAGGCGGCCACCCGGATCATGTCCAGCGTGGGGATGCCCTCGGTGATGCAGACCACCAGGGCGGCGCCGGCGTCCGCCGCCTCCAGGATGGCGTCGGCGGCGAAGGGCGGGGGGACGAAGATCAGTGAGGCGGTGGCGCCGGTGTCGCGGACCGCCTCGGTGACGGTGTTAAACACCGGGATGCCCTCGTGGATGATGCCGCCCTTGCCCGGCGTGACGCCGGCCACAACCTGGGTGCCGTACTGGCGGCACTGCAGGGCGTGGTAAGTGCCTTCGCGGCCGGTGAGGCCCTGCACCACGACCCGGGTGTTCTGATCGATCAGGATAGCCACGGTTGCCTCCTTAGTCCTTACGCTCGGGCCTTGGCGACGACCTTCTCGGCGGCGTCTTTCATGCCGTCGGCCAGGGCGATGTCCAATCCGGATTCCTGCAGGAGGCGTCGGCCCTCGTCCACGTTGGTGCCTTCCAGCCGGACCACGATGGGAACCTTGACGCCGACGGCCTTGGCGGCGTTGATGATGCCCCGGGCGATGACGTCGCAGCGGACGATTCCGCCGAAGATGTTCACCAGGATCGCCTGCACGTGCGGGTCCGAAAGGATGATGCGGAACGCATTGGTGACGGACTCTTCGCTGGCGCCGCCGCCCACATCAAGGAAATTGGCGGGGTTGCCGCCGGCCAGCTTGATGATGTCCATGGTGGCCATGGCCAGGCCCGCCCCGTTGACCATGCAGCCGATGTTCCCGTCCAGCTTGATGTAGTTCAGCCCGAATCGGGAGGCCTCGATCTCGAGGGGCTCCTCCTCGGAGTAGTCTCGCAGGAGCTTGAACTCGGGGTGCCGGTACAGCGCGTTATCGTCGAAATTGACCTTGGCGTCCAGGGCGATCAGGTTTCCCTCGGCGGTTTCGAGGAAGGGATTGATCTCCACCATGGAGGCGTCGGTGGCGACGAATGCGTTGTACAAGGCGGTGAAAATTTTGACCGCCTGGCCCAGCTGCGCCGGCGGCAGGCCAAGGCCGAACGCCAGCTTGCGGGCCTGGAAGGGAGACAGGCCGATGCGCGGGTCGATGTGTTCCTTGAGGATGGCCGCGGGATTGCGCGCCGCGACTTCCTCGATTTCCACGCCGCCCTCGGCGCTGGCCATGAACACGGCCTGCTGGCGGCTGCGGTCCACCACGATGCCGAGGTAGTACTCCTTCTTGATGTTGAGCCCTTCCTCGACGAGAAGCTTCTGCACCTGCTTGCCTTCCGGTCCGGTCTGGTGGGTGAACAGTCGTGAGCCGAGCAGCCTGGTCGCGATTTCCTGCGCTTCGCGGGGCGAGCGGGCCAGCTTGACGCCGCCGGCCTTGCCGCGGCCGCCGGCGTGGATCTGCGCCTTGACCACCACCGTTCCACCCAGCTCGTGGGCGATGTCGTACACCTCCGCCGCCTGGGTGGTCACCCGGCTTCGGGGGACCGGGACGCCAAATCCCTTGAGGATTTCCTTGGCCTGGTATTCGTGGATTTTCATCGTCCCACCTGGTTTTCAGTAATGGTTGAAAATTTGAATCCGCATCATAAACTCGGCGGAACGGAAAGTCAAGGTTGGGGTGGAACGTCGGGTGCGACTCCATGAAAAACTTGGCGGGCGGGACGCGGTCACGCTACAATCAATGCCATGGCCGATCGGTTGAAATCACTGCGGCGATGCGGCGAGCGGCTCCGCCGGATTTCGCGGACGCAGCTCTGGGGCCTGTGGCTGCTGGCCGCGGCGCTACTGGCCTGGATCGTGCTCCGGGACTGACGGGGAGGACCATGGATTCGGAACAGGCTTACCCGCTCATCGGCATCGCCGGCCCCACCGCCAGCGGCAAGAGCGCCTTGGCCGTGTGCATCGCCCGGCGGCTGGACGGCGAAATCGTCAACTTCGACTCGATGCAGGTGTACCGCGGGCTGGATATCGGCACCGCCAAGGTGGAGCCGGAGATCCGGGCCGAGATCCCCCATCATCTGCTCGATGTGGTGGACGTGTCCCAGCGGTTTTCCGCGGGCCAGTACCAGGGTCTGGCCCGGCAGGCGCTCGAGGGGATCCGCTCCCGACGGCGCTGGCCGATCCTGGCCGGCGGGACCGGCTTCTATCTGCGCACCGTGCTGTACGGAATCTTTGAGGGGCCGGGCCGCGACGAGGCCCTGCGGGACCGCCTGACGCGCATCCGGGATCGGCGGGGCCCGGAGGTGCTGCACCGCATTCTGGGCCGGCGGGATCCGAAGGCGGCCCGCCGGATCGCCCCGCGCGACTTCCAGCGCGTCTGCCGGGCGCTGGAGGTGACGCACGCCACGGGGCGGCCGTTCACCGAGCACTTCGGCACGTCCGAACACCCGCTGGCGGGGTTCGCGCCACGGCTGTATTGTCTGAATCCGCCACGGGCGGAACTGCACGACCGGATCGCCCGCCGGGTGGCGGACATGCTGGCCGGCGGGCTGGTGGATGAAGTGCGGGAACTGCTGGCGCGCGGCGTCGCGCCCGACGCCAAAGGGCTGGAAGCCATCGGCTACCGGCAGGTGATGGAGCATCTGGCGGGCCGCCTGACCTGGCTGGAAATGGCCCGCCGCATCGAGGCGGATACCCGCCGGTATGCCAAACGGCAGATGACCTGGTTCCGCAAGGAGCGCGACCTGATCCCCGTGGAAGGAGCGGGCGACGACCCCGTCGTCCAGACCCGGGTGATCGCCGACATCGCGTCGGCGTTCAGCGCGCATCCGCTCTGGGAAACTGTGCGCGCCCGGATGGATCAATAGATTGTGGCGCCGGCGACATCGCCGTCCTCGCGACTGCGCCGATTCATTAACGGTGAGGAGCATGGAATCATGAAACGAGTGATAGGCATGATGGTCCTGTTCTGCTGGGCCGGTTGCACCGGCTTGACGGCCAAGGTCGCGGTCAGCGAGATCACGATGCGGACGGTGCCTCAGGAATTGAGCGTCCGCCCGTCGGAATCCATCGTCATCCAGATCAAGGTTTACGGACAGGTCACGGACCGGGCCGGCCAGCCGCAAAAGGTGCGGATCCGGAGATCGGGCGCGAGCTGCGGCGTATCGCCGGCCGACGGCGCGTGGCTGTCCAAGCCCTTCCGGTTCCAGGGCGAGGATGATGAACCGTTTTACGCGCCCGAAAACGCCAGTCTGGTGGACCTGATCTTCGATCGGGTGACCGACGCCACCGTCATCCAGGACTGCGTGCTGTTCACCGCCGGCAGCCGGACCGGCGACGTGACGGTCACCGCCACGCTGGAAGGCAGGCGGGCCAGTCTGACCATCCGGGTCGCCGCGGACGCCCCGACCCGACGAACCGCCGAGACCGCCAGCTTCGCCGCCGAGCGAGCGCCGTCCGACCCGTACCGGCCGCTGGTGGAACATTACGCGCCGTTCATCGCCCAGGAAACCTGGTTCCATCCCAAGGCCGACTACCTGGCCCGCTTTGATTTTGACAAGAATTGGAACGGCGACGACAACTGGGCCCACGCGGACGCCGGTTCATCCCAGGCGTATGTCTATTACGCCGTCATGGAGACGGAAACCCACTGGTTTTTGATCTACAACCTGTTCCACCCGCGCGATTACTCGGACAAATGCGTGGTCGGAACCTGCCACGAAAACGACAACGAGGGGCTGATCCTGACGGTCGCCAAGGACGGCAACCGGTGGGGCCGTCTCCAGGCGATGGAAACACTGGCGCACAACAACGTCTATTCCTACCGCGTCGACCGGCGGGTGGGCCCCGGCGCCCATAACATCGACGGCGACGTGCAGCTGTCCGCGGACAAGCGTCCGGCGGTGTTTGTGGAATCCGGCGGGCATGGCATCTATGGGGTGGGCGACCCGCGGGCCCGTTTTGACCCTGGTTCAGCCAGGTTCAGCGCCGGCACCGGCGTCACCTACACGTACAAGGGCCGGGCCGAACGGCCGAAGCACGCCAACGACCGCCAGGTGGGCTACGAGCTGCTCGCCATCCGCGATCAGTGGTGGGCGCGCACCGTCCAGTCCGGTCGGATGTTCGCCGACTACTATACGTACCAGCCGTACGACGGGCGGCCGGGCATCGCCGGACGACAAATCCCCAAGGCGTTTTTGGGGCGGGAGATGGGCGCCAACATGGCCAAGCCGTTCTGGGGCTGGCATGACGAACTGACCCGCAAGAAGAAGATTCTGGCCGTCGGCCAGTGGGCCCTTGATCCGGCGTACAGCGTCTCGCGGACGCTGGATATGCCCCCGCCGTTCGCGGTGGATTACATTCACAATCCGTACTTGGGATTCGATCGGGTGGGGCAGGCGCCCGGCCGGGATGGCACCGCGTCCGGCGGTGGCGCCGGCGAGGAATTAGTGATCACCGCCCGTCCGGCTGGACGTGCGTCGGGGAATCGGGAACAATTCGATGTCAAACTGGATGCCGACGAGCTGGTGACCGTCCGGATCCAGGACGACACGGTGCGCTGCATCGCCGAAAAGGGCCGTCCGCCCTCGGACCAGGGCACGTCCTGCACGGCGCCCCTGCCACAGGAATCCGTCCCGGCTTTCCGCATGGAAAAACTGGCCGGCCGCGGCACGATCCTGATGCAGGAGCCGCCTTCGGCTGACAATTTCTACACGGCGACGCTGCGCATCGAGGATTCGAAGAAGGGCAGCGACCGGTACCATGTTCGATTGAGCTGGGAGGCCGGGACTGCGGCGCCAGGCGCCGGTAGCGGCGAACCGGGACCGGGGACGCGGACCACCGAATTGCCGGGTCTGCCGCTGCCGGCGACTGCGTCAGGATCTGGCGGCACGGCTGGCGGCGCGGAAGGCTACTTCGATTTTCAGGGCCGGGTGGACGGGACCATCGACCTGTGGCTGCGCGGCAATCGGGTGAACGTCCAGGTGGTTTCGGGCGATTTTCTCAAGCAGCCCCGGTGCGTCTACAGCCAGACGCTGCCCGCCCAACCGGCGAAGTTCGACCTCAAGCAATGGGAGGGACGGGGCGACGTCCGGCTGCTCGAGGCGCCCAGCGAGGCCAACGGCTGGACCGCTCGCATCCGCCTGTCCGACCCGAAGTCCGGCGACGACCTGTACCGCTTCACCCTGAGCTGGCAGGTTGGCCGGTAGGATTCACTCACCCTATCGCGCGGATGGTCCGGCCGGCGATGTTTTTCGCCGGGCGCCGGCAGGCTGGCGCCGGCTTCGCCCGAAGTGGATGTTCGTTGCAATGATGTTCAGATTGTGTTAAAAACACGTTTGCATTTGGTTCACTGACAAGCACCCACAGGCCGATCCACAACGGTGCCCGCGTACGGGGCAAGGGGCGTAATATGTTTAAAAAAATGGTGCCGCGCGACGAGATGTTCTACGACATGTTCGACCAGATCACGGCCAACATCGTCGAGGGCGTCACCTTGCTGCACAAGATGACCGATGGGAGCAACGATCTTCAGGCCCTGGCGCAACAGTTGAAGACCGTCGAGCACCAGACCGACGAAATCATCCACAAGACGCTGGCCCGTCTCCACAAGACGTTTGTCACGCCGCTTGACCGGGAGCAGATTCACCAGTTGCTGGTCCGCCTGGACGACATCCTGGACCTGGCGTACCTGTCCGGTTCCACCATCGAGATGTACCGGCCCAAGTCCATCCCCTCCGAGATGCAAAGCCTGGTCAACGTCCTGCTGGAGAGCGCCCAGATCATCCAGGAGATGGTCGCCAAGATCCGCACGCTGCGCGGGGATTACGACCGGATCATGGCGCTGGTGGTGGAGATCAACCGGCTGGAAAGCGAAGCCGACTACATCCGCCGGACCACGCTGGCCCGCCTGTTCCGCGAGGAGCGGGATGTCGTGGAACTCATCAAGTGGAAGGATATCCTGGCGTACGTCGAGAAAGCCACCGATCGCTGCGAGGACGTGGGCAACATCGTCGAAGGGATTGTGCTCGAGAACACCTAGCCCGGATAAGGTTCGTCCATGACCCTGCTGATCATCGCCATCGTCCTGGCCCTCCTGTTCGATTTTCTAAACGGGATGAACGACGCGGCCAATTCGGTGGCCACCATCGTCTCCACGCGGGTGCTGTCGCCGCGCCTGGCTGTCGTCTGGGCGACCTTTTTCAATTTCGCGGCGGTGTTCGTGTTCGGTGTCCACGTAGCGGATACCATGGGCCGAGGAATTGTCGACCCAACGATCATCGACGTGCACATGATCCTGACCACTTTGATCAGCGCCATCATCTGGACCCACTTTTGCACTCGAATGGGTTTCCCCATCAGCGTCTCGCATGCTTTGGTGGGAGGGCTGGTGGGGTCGGGCGTGGCCAAGGCAGGATTCGATGTGGTCATTGTGAGCGGGGTGGCGAAAATCGTCCTGTTCATCGTCCTGTCGCCGTTGCTGGGCCTGTTCTTGGGCTATGGGTTCATGTTGGCGGTCTACTGGATTTTTCGGCGCAGCACGCCGCGCAACATGGATCGCTGGTTCCGCAAGCTGCAACTCGTCTCGGCCGCCTTTTACAGCATGGGGCACGGCGCGAATGACGCCCAGAAGACCATGGGGATCATCGCGGTTCTCCTGTTCAGCACCGGACAACTCGGGGACACGTTCTATGTGCCGTTCTGGGTCGTCATCAGTTGCTATACCGCCATTTCATTGGGTACGCTCCTGGGCGGCTGGCAGGTCATCCGGACGCTGGGCATGCGCATGACCAAGCTGAAACCGGTTCATGGCTTCTGCGCCAACGCCTCCGCGGCGGCGACCATCATTTTTTCCTCGCTGCTGGGCATTCCGGTATCGACCACCCATACCATCACCGGCGCCATCATCGGCGTGGGGGCCACCACCAAGTTTTCGGCCATCCGCTGGGGCATCGCCTACAAGATCATCTGGGCCTGGGTGCTCACCATTCCCTCGACCGCCCTGTTCGCCGGATTGCTCTGGTACCTGTACACCCTGATCCGCTGATCCAAACGCTCCCTGCGCCATCGGATCCAAACACCGTCCCGTATTCGGGGCGGCCGGCCGGTGCGCCGATCCTCGGCCGGCGGGGTGCGTGGAGCGCTGCCAAACCGGTTTTGACTCTCCATGCTGCGGATGGTAGAGTAGGCAAATCGATGTATATCCAAGGAGTGAGGCCATGATCAAGGTGAGTGAGTACTTCGACGGTCGGGTCAAGAGTTTGGGCCAGGAGCTGGCGGGCCAGCGGTTCACGGTGGGGATTATCGAGCCCGGCGAGTACACGTTCGGGACCCAGACGCTGGAGATCATGGAAATCATCTACGGCGAGATGGACGTCGTCCATCCGGACGGCCGCCACGCTTCCTACCGCAAGGGCCAGTCCTTCCAGGTTCCCCGGGACACGAAATTCACGGTGATTGCCAAGCAGCCGGTGACCTACCTCTGTTTGTACCAGTAAACCGGCCGGCGGCACCGGGAAACCGGCGCCCGGACGGGGCGTTGCTCGGGAAATTCACCCATTTCTAACCGACGGTTGATCGAGGATTCATGGTGTCCGGCTACTCTGGGCGCGAAGACAGCAGGAGCAGCCGGCCATGGAGATCGCAGTCATTTCAGATCTGCACCTGGGACGGGGGGACCGGATCGACCCGTTCCAGGGACGCGACGCCGAACTGATCCGATTCCTCAATCATCTTGAACGCAGCTTCGAGCGCGTCATTTTGTTGGGCGACATCTTCGAAACACTCACCGGGACGGGGTGGGGCAATCCCCGCGAGGAGTTTATGGCCTGCCGGTCGGCCCACCCCGAAGTAGCTCGCCGGTTTTTGGAGTGTTCCGCATACACCTACGTGCACGGCAACCATGACTGGGTGGCCGGACCGCTCATTGGTGCTCCCTCCGAGCTGGAGCTGCAAACGGACGGCATGCGCCTGCTGTTCCTTCATGGCCATCCGTACGACTGGATCTTCCGCCGGGCGCGGCGCACGTCCGAATTCCTGGTATGTCTCGGAGGCCATATCCAGCGGCTGGGCCTGCAACGCCTCCACCGTCTGTTCGCCGCGGCGGACCGCGCTTTTCGGGGCGCTTCCGCTGTCCCCGATCGCTGTCGCTTTCAGCGCTGGGCGCTCGCGGTGGCCGCCGCCCGCGGTTGCGATGCGGTGATCACCGGCCATACGCACATCGGCCGCGTTGACTGGCGGCAGCGTCTGTACGCGAACAGCGGCGCCTGCGCCAATGGCCCGCTGGAATACCTGGCGCTGGACACCCGGGCCGGCGTTTGCCGGCTGCAGGCGCATGAAGCGTCCGTGCCCTCCATCCGCCTCAAATTCAATTGCAAACCGTATCCCCGGCCCTTACAATAAATTCAGCTATCGTCTGTGACTGAAGGTATTATGGGGGCTGTCCACCGGTTCGAAGCAGCTGTTGGCCGGACGTGTGGGACGCTGCTGCTATTGTGCCTGGCCGGCTGGGTTTCCGGCCAGCAGTTGTCCATGCGCCACGTGTCTGTCAAGGAGGGGCTGGCCCAGTCGCAGGTGCGGGCCGTCACCCAGGACGCGCTGGGTTACCTGTGGGTGGGAACGAACGGGGGGGTGTCCCGGTACGACGGGCGGCGGTTTCTGACGCTCACGAAAGAAGACGGCCTGGCCGACGATTTCGTCTGGTCCCTGGCGCCGATCGCCGACGGCGGCGTCTGGGTGGGCACCGACACGGGCGGCGTGGCGCACTGGGATGGCGAGCGGCTCCAGCATCCGCTGGCCGGGCGGGGCCTGCCCGCCAGCCGGATCCGCGGCCTGGCGGCGGCGCCGAACGGCGATCTGTGGATCGGCTACCGGGAGGGGCTGTTCCAATCCGGCCGCTCGGGCTGCGCGCTGTTCGCGCCCCTGGCGGTGGACAGCCTGCTCACCGCTCCCCGGAGTGGCGCGGTGGCGGTCCTGAGCGCCGGCAGTCTGTGGCGGGTCGACGGCGACGGGGTGGCAGAGATCGCCGTGCGCCCGGCGGGACAGACCGGGCGAGTGGCCGCCGCCGTCTTCGGACATGACGACACCCTGTGGACCATCGACGAGGACGGCCGGCTGTGGCGGCGCCCGTCCGACGGCCCCGCGGAGGCCGTCCCGTTCGCCGGGAATCTGCCGCGGCCCCGGGCGGTGCGGGTGACCCGGTTGGGCGAGATCTGGGTGGGGACCAGCCAGGGTCTGTTCAGCATCGGTGAAGGAGAGGTTATCCATCAGCCCCTGCGCGCCGGGGCGACCGACGACGTCCGGATCCTCTTCGAGGATCGCGAGGGCAACCTGTGGGTGGGGACGAACGGGGACGGGCTGTACCAGGCCGTCCGGGGCGCCTTTCGAGTGCTCACCGTGGAGTCCGGCCTGCCGACGCCGCTGGTCCTGAATTTCGCGGAGACATCGGACGGCTGCGTCTGGATGGCCACGCTGGGCGCCGGGATCGCGTCCTGGTGCGACGGTCACTGGGGCCCGCGACTGACGGCCGCGGACGGTCTGCCGAGCGATCGGGCGATCTGCCTGGCGGCAGACGGGAGCAACCTGTGGGTGGGGACGAGCGAAGGGCTGGCGCACGTTGATCGGAGCCGCCGGAAAATCCGGGTCTGGCATGCCGGTGAGGGCATCCCCCACGACTCGGTGTTTTCCCTCCTGAAGGCCCGGGACGGGGCGGTCTGGGTGGCCACCGAGGGCGGCGTGAGCCGGTTCCGCGACAACGACTGGACCACGTGGCGGTCCGGCGCCGATATCCCCGGCCGGCACGTCATGAGTCTGGCCGAGGACGGCACGGGGGCCATCTGGATGGCCGCGTACGGCGGCGGCGTCGTCCGGTTCGACGGCGTCGCGTTCCAGACATGGACGACGCGTCAGGGACTGCCGGACGACCGGGTGTGGTGCATCCGGGTGGATGAGCAGGACCGGGTCTGGGCGGGGACGGACACGGGGATCTGGGTCCATCCCCTCGACGGCCCGGGCGATTTCACCGTGACGACACGCGGCGGCCTGCCCAGCAAGAGCGTCTGGTTCCTCGTCGAGGACAACCATCATCGCGTCTGGGCGGGCACCACGCGCGGCGTCGCCCTGGTCAGCCCGGACGGGCGGGTGGACCGGGTGTACACGGACGCCAGCGGGATGTCCCACATCGAAGCGGCCCAGAACGCCGCTTTCCGCGACAGCCACGGCCGGCTCTGGCTGGGCATGATCAGCGGGGTGACGGTGGCGGAGCCGGGCGTGTTGCGCGCCAACATGCAGCCGCCCTCGCTGGTGCTGGAAAAGGTGCTGGTCAACGGTCAACCGCTCCGTGGCTTTCGGCTGATGCACGCGGCTTCGGGCCGGCCCGTCCCGAGTTTCGACCTCGAGCCGGACGATAACGACCTGCACTTCGAATTCACGGCGCTGAGTTTCACCTGGCCCGAGCGGGTGCGGTTCCGCTGGCAGTTGGTCAATCTCGACCGGGACTGGACCGCTTCCAGCCCGGACAGCCAGGCCGTGTACCGGCGGGTTCCGCCGGGCGATTACACGTTCATGCTTCAGGCGGAGAACAGCGACGGCGTGTGGGCGCCCGAGCCCCTGCAACTGGCGCTGCGGATCCACCCGCCCTGGTACAGCACCCTCTGGTTCCGCCTGCTGGTTCTGGCCGGCGTGGCCATCCTCTCGACGTCGGTGGTCGGATTCCGGGCATTGTCGGAACGGCGGCGCCGGCAGGTGCTGGAGCGGATCGTGGCGGAACGGACGGCGGATCTGGCGGAAGCCAACCGCGTGATTTCCGACCAGAACGTGAAGCTCGAGGCGATGGTTCGAACCGACCCGCTGACGGGGCTGGCCAACCGGCGGGCGGTGGCGGAGCAGCTGCCCGAAGAGATCGCCCACATCCAGCGCGTGGTCCGGCAGGGCCCGACGACCATCGAGGAGCGCAACCTGGCGATCATCATGCTGGACATCGACCACTTCAAGCGGGTGAACGATTCCTACGGGCACGAGACCGGCGACAGCCTGCTGGAGCGGATCGCCGCCGCCCTCCGGTCCGCGGTGCGCGGCGTCGACCTGGTGGTCCGGTGGGGCGGGGAGGAGATCCTGGTCATCGCCCGGGATGTCAAAAGCCGTGGGTTGAGGGGGTTGGTGACGAAGCTGATGCAGACCGTGGCCCATGTCACCGTACAGGGCCGGCATGGCGAATCCGTCCGGGTGACGGCCTCGCTCGGATTCTGCCTCTATCCGCTGGGCCGGGCGGACGGGGTGACCCGTGAGGAGTGGGGCAAGATCGTCGACTTGGTGGACGCGTTGCTCTATGTCGCCAAGAATACCGGCCGGGCGCGCGCGTGCGGCTTGATCCGGACCGAAGAGCCGCTTTCGGAATTGAGTGAACACGACATCCTGCGCGCACTGCTGCGCGATCCGCGGCAGGCGCCGCAAGGTCTGGAGTTCGTGGAGGTCGATCTCCCGGACCCGGCCGCTGACACCGGATCGGCGGCTGAATCCGACGCGCCCGGCGGTCGGGGGAAAAACGGTCCGGCGTGATTCAGGGCGAGGCGTTGGGGAAGAACAGTGACACGCCGAATTCCGAGCGTCCGAAATTGCCGATGAGCGTCTGGGTGGCGGGGGCCGTCAGCCACCGGACGAACCGTTCCGCCAACTCATGGTTCACGCCGGGATGGCGAACCGGATTGACCGGGATGACGCTGTACTGGTTGAACAGCACCGGATCCCCCTCGAACAACACCGCCAAATCGAGCTTGCCCTGCATTTTGAGGTAGGTGGCCCGGTCGGTGAGCACGTACGCCCGCATGCTGTCCGCCATGAGCAGGACGGGGCCCATCCCCTGGCCGGCTTCGACGTACCACCGGCCGGCGGGCACGACTCCGGCCTGCCGCCAGAGGCGCTTTTCCATCTGGTGAGTGCCGGACTCGTCGCCCCGCGAGACGAACCGGGCCAGGCCGTCGCCCATCTTGCGGAAGGCGTCCGCCGCGGTGGCGGAGCCCCTGATCCGGGCCGGATCTTCCGCGGCGCCGGCGATGATGAAATCGTTGTACATGACAGGCCGGCGGTACCGCCCGAAGCCGCCCCGGATGAAGGCCTCCTCCATTTCGGGATCATGCACGAGCAGGACGTCGACATCGCCGTTCTCACCGTGCTTGATGGCCTTGCCGGTGCCCACGGCGATCACGTGGACCCGGGCGCCGGTTTCCTTCTCAAAGTGAGGCAGGAGATCGTCCAACAGGCCCGTGTTGTCCGTGCTGGTTGTGGTGGCCAGGCGGAGAATGGGCGTTTCGGGCGAGCCCGCGCCGATCGGAACGCTCGCCAATAAAACGAATCCGATCAGGCATAGCCACGGTCGCTTCATGTCTGCTCCTCAGTGCGGCGATCCGCCTACGGAGTCAAGATGCGGGGGGCCGGCGGCGGTTCACTCCCCGCTCACTATAGCGCATCCGGTGCATTGGATCCAATCAAGGTTTGGTTTGAATTTTGTTCACTTTCGTGACGGGGATCACACCGTTTCGTATCCGCGGAATTATAATCGAGTCATACAACAGATACCCTCCCCAAAACCGATCAGATCGTAACTCGCAAGAGTTACGATTTTTTTATTCGCCGCGACCCGGCTTGCATCTCCCGGATAATTCACTATGATTGAGGCTGCGAAGTCAGACGCCCGGGCCGGCCCGGCGGACTCCAGGTTGAAAGGGCGGGTGGATCGATGCATGGTTCAGAACATGGCGGAACTTCCGCGGGCGCGGCGCCCGGCGGGATGCGGCGGGCAACCCGACGCGAGCTGATCGCGGCGTACGACGTGCTGCTACTCGACGCGTACGGAGTGCTCCTCGACGCCGACGGCCCCCTGCCGGGCGCGGTCGAGCTGCTGGCGGACCTGCGGGCGGCGGGCCGCGAGTATTACATCCTGACCAACGACGCGTCGCGGACGGTGTCCGAGACGGAGGCGGTCTACCGCATCCGGGGACTGGACATCCCCGCGGCGCGTATCGTCACCTCCGGCTCGCTCCTGCCCGGCTATTTCGCCCGGCACGGCCTGGTGGGACGCCGCTGCGCCATCCTCGGTCCCGAGGGTTCCCGCCGGAATGTCGCGGCGGCCGGCGGCGTGCCGGTAGCGGTCGCCGCGGACGCCGACGCCGACGTGCTGGTCGTATGCGACGAGACCGGCTATCACTTCCTGGAGACGGTGGACGCGGCGCTGAGCCTTGTGTGGCGGGCACTGGACCGCGGCCGCGAGATCCACCTGCTGCTCCCCAACCCGGACCTGATCTTTCCCAAGGGCGGCGGACGCTACGGCCTGACGGCCGGCAGCATCGCCCTGTGCCTGGAGGCGGCGCTCCGGCTCCGTCACGACGCGACCGCGGCGCCGGCCTTCCGACGGCTGGGCAAGCCCCACCCGGAAATGTTCGCCGAAGCCGCCCGGCGGGCCGGCGGCGGACGGATGGTCATGATCGGCGACCAGCTCGAGACCGACATCCGCGGGGCGATCGATTTCGGGATCGACGCGGCGCTGGTGGGCTCGGGCGTCACCCGAACATGCGATCCGCGCGCCTGGCCCGTCCGGCCCACCTGCTGGCTGCCGTCGCTGGCCGATGCGGACGGTGCCGGGCCGGGCGATTTGCTTTGAAAGTGGCCGATGAATCCGATATAGTGCGGGATTTAATCCGATCGCCTGAGGTGCGGCTATGAAGATCGCGGTGTTCGGAACCGGCTACGTGGGGCTGGTCACCGGAACGTGCTTTGCGGACACGGGCCACGACGTCATCTGCGTGGACATCGACGCCGAGAAGATCCGCAAGCTCAACGACGGGATCAGTCCCATTTACGAGCCCGGCCTGGACGAGCTCATCCGGAAGAACACCGAGAGCGGCCGCCTGCGCTTCGTCACCGACGCCGTCGCCGCCATCCACGAATCGCTGTTCCTGTTCATCGCCGTGGGCACGCCTCCCGGCGAGGACGGCTCGGCCGACCTGACCCACGTCCTGGCGGTGGCCCGGACCATCGCCGCGCACATCGACGGTTACCGGGTGGTGGTGGTCAAGAGCACCGTCCCCGTGGGCACCTGCGACCGGGTCCGCGAGACGATCCGCGCGGTCACGAGCCATGATTTCGACGTCGTCTCCAATCCCGAGTTCCTCAAGGAGGGCACGGCGGTGGAGGATTGCCTGATGCCCGAGCGGATCATCGTGGGCACCGATAACATCCGCACCGCCGAGATCATGAAAGCCCTCTACGCGCCGTTCGTGCGGACCGGCAACCCCATCTACGTGCTGGACATCCGGTCTTCCGAGACCACCAAGTACGCCGCCAATGCCATGCTGGCCACCCGGATCAGCTTCATGAACGAGTTCGCCGGGTTCTGCGAGCGGATGGGCGCCGACATCGACGCGGTCCGGACCGGCATCGGCTCCGATTCCCGCATCGGCAAGCGGTTCCTGTTCGCCGGCGTGGGCTACGGCGGCTCCTGCTTTCCCAAGGACGTCCAGGCGGTGATCCGAATGGCCCACAAGGCCGGATTCGCCATGCCGGTGCTCGAGGCGGTGGAAGCCGTCAATTATCGGCAGAAGGCCCTGATGGCTGAGCGGGTGATCGCGCATTTCGGCGGCAGCCTGACGGGCCGCAAGATCGCGGTGTGGGGCCTGTCCTTCAAGCCGAAGACCGACGACATGCGCGAGGCCCCGTCCATCACCATCATCCGGAGCCTGCTGGAACAGGGCGCGGCGGTCAGCGCCCACGACCCCATCGCCATGGACGTCGCCCGGGGCGTGTTCGGCGACGCCATCGAATTCTGCGCCAACAACTACGACGCGCTGCATGGGGCCGACGCCCTGGTGGTGGTCACCGAGTGGAACGACTACCGATTCCCCGATTTTCAGCGGATGAAGGAACTGATGCGCGCCCCGATCATCTTCGACGGCCGGAACGTCTACAATCCCCGCGAGGTGGTCCAGTTGGGGTTCAGCTACTACGGCATCGGCCGCCTGGTCCCGTCGGACCCTCCGGCCGAAGCCTGACGGCGGGCGCCGCGTGCAATCACGGTCCGATCCCGAAATCAGCGTGATCATTCCGAACTGGAACGGCGCGGCGTTCCTCCGCGAGGTGCTGGCGTGCCTCGGGGCGGGGAATTCGGCCGCCCGCCTGGAGATCCTCGTGGTGGACAACGGGTCCTCGGACGGCTCGGCGGACCTCGTCCGCTCGCTCAGTCCGCGCGCCCGGGTCATCGAAAACACGGTCAACGCCGGATTCGCCCGCGCGGTGAACCAGGGGCTCCACACCGCGGCGGGACGCTACGTCGCCGTGATCAACAACGACACCGCCTGGTCCGACGACTGGCTTGACGGCTGCCGGCGGTTCCTCGACGCCGAACCGGCGTATGACTTCGCCGCTCCGCTGGTGCTGCGCTACGGCGAGCGGGGGATCGTCGACAGCGCCGGCGACGGCGTCAACCTGCGCCTCATGCCCTTTAAGCGCGGCTGCGGTCAGCCGGCGGACAAGCCCCGCCGTGCCGGTCGTCAGCCCATCACGGCCGCATCCTGTTCCGCGGTGTTGTTTCGGCGTGAATTTTTCGATCAATATGGGGCGTTTGACGAAGATTTCTTCATGTACTACGAGGATGTGGATCTGTTCTTTCGGGCCTTTCTCGGCGGCGGTCGGGGGTGCCTGCTGCCGGAGTGGACGGTTTTCCACCACGAGGGGGGAAGCGTTGGTCGATATGATGCGGAAATCTTGAAAAATAGGGATTATCGAAGTAAACACTTCATGCTGGTTCGGAACCGGGTGTACTTTCTGGTCAAGAACTGTCCGGGCAGTTATTTCTGGCTGGCAGGGCCGTTGCTGGCGTTGGAGCTGGCCCGGAGTCTGGCCTATCATCTCGGGCGCGGGCGCCTGATCCTGTTCCTGAGGGCTCACCGTGAGGCACTCCGCGGGCTGCGGACCATGTGGCGCAAGCGGCGGATCGTCCAGAAAAACCGGGTGATCCCATTCCGCCAAGTGGTGGCGGCGTTGCGCGGCTGAACCCGGCGGCGGCCCGCCCCCCCCTCGAATGCCGGCCGCTCAAATCCGGCTGCAATCCCGATGCGTGTTCAAGAGGTCCTTGAGGATGGTGGCGGCGGTCTCCTTCAGGCCCGACGATCCGCCGATAATGGTCAGTCGCCCCATGGTGTCGGTGAACAGGGTGATGGCTTTGGTCGTCCCCTCGACGCGGAAGAACGGGTGCTCCGGGGTGATGATGGACGGCTTGACCCGGAGGCGCAGGCGGTCTTTTTCGAAGCCCGCCTTACCCAGCAGCTTCAGCGTGTTGCCCGCCTGGATCACCGGTTCGATGTCGGTGTAGGTTAGCGACTGGATGCCCTGGACCTGCACGTCGGGCAGTTCAACGTACGGGTCGATGAACGCCTTGGCCAGGATGAGAGTCTTGAAGGCGGTGTCCCAGCCGTTGATGTCCAGCGACGGGTCCGGTTCGCAGATCTTGAGCTCCTGGGCGATCTCCAGCTCGGTGGCCAGGTCCGACTGGTTCTTGATCATCTCGGTGAGCAGGAAATTGGTGGTGCCGTTCAGGATGGCCTCGAACCCGTACAATTCGGTGCCGGCCAGGGCGGTGGTGATGGTGTCCGTGGTGGGCAGCGCGGCGCCGGTCGTCCCGCTGAACTTGAGCGCGACATGCTGCTTCCGGGCGGCCGTGTAGAGCGTCTGGTAGCCGTAGACCAGCGGGGATTTGTTGACGGTCACCACGGGGACCTTGGCGTTGAGGAACGCGAGGATGTACGATTGCGCCGGCTCGCCCGTCTCCCGGGTGGGCGGCAGCGCCTCCACCGCCACGTTGACGCCCATCTCAAGGAACGAGTCGACCACGTAGCCCACTTCCGACTGGTCCAGGGGACGGCCCCGCTTGTCCGAGGCGATCTTCTCCAGCTTGTAGGCGAGGAGCTCGCCGGGGTCGAATCCGTCCGGGTTGTGCATGTACTCGGTGCTGTCGCAGATGGCGACGATTTGCAGGTCCTGCTGGTACCGGCTCTTGATCCAGTCACGCTTGTCGGGGAACAGCTCCAGGAAGGCGCGGATGACCTTGCCGAACCCGATGATCCCGATCCGGACGCTCTTCATGTGGCTCTCCTGCGGATGATGCGTCCAATGTATCCCGTTCGGCCGGCGAATTCAACACCCATCGCGCGCCGCCGGCCCGCGCCGGGGGGCCGGACCCGTGGCGGAGTTGCAAATTGGCGCGAACCTTGTATAATGCGGCTGTCATTCAGGGGGTAATCGTATGGCACGACATGCTGTGATCATGGCGGGGGGTTCTGGCACCCGCTTCTGGCCGTGGAGCCGCCGCCAATTGCCCAAGCAGTTCCTGAAGCTGTCTGGCGACCGGTCGCTCTTCGAGCTGACGCTGGAGCGCATCCGGCCGCTGGTGGCGCCGGAGCGCACGCTGGTGATCTGCAACCGGGACCACGTGGATCTGGTCCGCCGGCTGGCGCCGGAGCTGCCCGCCGACAACGTGATCGGCGAGCCGGTGGCCCGAAACACGGCGCCGTGCATCGCCCTGGCCGCCCTGATCGTCCAGCGCCGGGACCCGGAGGGCACGCTCTGCGTGCTGCCGGCCGACCACCACGTCAAGGAGCCGGCCCGCTTCCAGCAGCTCCTCGACAGCGTGCTCAAGGGCGCCGAGTCCAACGACCGGCTCATCACCTTCGGCATCATTCCCACGCATCCCCACATCGGCTATGGCTACGTGCAGGCGTCGGAGATCGTGGGCAGCGCCGAGGGCGTCGCCCTGCTCAGCGTGGACCAGTTCGTCGAGAAGCCCCACCGGTCGCTGGCCGAGGAGTACGTCACCCAGGGGCACTACTACTGGAACAGCGGCATGTTCGTGTGGAAGGCCCGGGTCATCCTCGAGGAGCTGCGCCAGTACGCCCCGGACGTCATCCGCCCGCTGGCGGAGCTGGACGAATCGGGCGATCACCTGCGCACCGGCGACGCCGAGCTGGAGCGCGTCTTCCAGAGCCTGCCGTCGATCTCCATCGACTACAGCATCATGGAGAAATCGCGGCGCATCGTCCTGGCCCGGGGCGACTTCGGCTGGAGCGACCTGGGCAGCTGGGATTCCCTCGAAGACGTGCTGGCGGTGGACAACTCCAATGTGACGATCGGCGCTCCCCCGATCCTGGTGGACACCCGCCGCTGCGTGGTGTGCGCCCACGACCGTCTCGTGGCCTGCGTGGGCGTGGAGGACCTGGTTGTGGTGGCCACCGGCGACGCGGTCCTGGTGGTGCACAAGGACAAGGCGCAGGAAGTCCGCCAGGTGGTCCAGAAGCTTGAAGCGGACGGCCGGGACGAGTATCTGTAAACAAACCATGACGCCCGCCGCGGGGCGGGCGCCGCGATCCGTCACCGGCGGCCCAGCCGGAATTTCACCACGATGTAGCCCTCCACCGGCACCGGCTGGTCGTTAATCCGCGTGGGCTGGTACACCCAGCCGCGGACGGCCGCCACCGCCGCCGGCACCAGCAGCGGGTGGCCGCCCAGGACCGTGACCTCGGTCACCCGGCCGTGCTCGTCCACGGTGACCTTCAGCTCCACGTCCCCTTCGGTGCGGCTCGCCTGGGCGATGACCGGGTACGCCGGCGGCTCGGCGCGGAGCGCCCGGGCGGCCAGCACCCGCGGCGGCAGCGGCGCCCGGCGCACCGCGGGCTGGCGCGGGGGCGGCGGCGGGGGCTCCGGCGGATGGTACCCGCCCACCGTCGGCGCCATGCCGGGCAGGCCGTAGCCCGGGCTGACCGTGCCCGCACCCGGAACCCCGCCGGGGATGGCGGGCCCCGGTGCGCCGGCGCCGGCCTGAACAATGAGATCGCCGATGTCGGTGTCGGGCGGGATCGTGTCCGCGATCTCCACCGGAGTGTACATCACGCCGGGCTTGAGGTCCGGTGGGGCCACGGGACAGCCCCGAGGCGGGACGTCACCTGGCGAGGAGGCCACAGGCGGCGCCGCGGGCGGGAAAACCATGTCCCCCTGGGGCAGGACGATCAGGAGTTGGCTCAGGCTGTCCGGCACGCGGTTCGGGAAGAGCAGGGGGAAGACCATGAGCGCCGTCACGAGCGCCGCGTGCACGATGGTGGCCGCCATGAGAGTGAGGGGCAGCCGGTACGAGGCGGGGTGCGCGGGCGAGGCCGCGAGTGTCTGGAACATATCAACCTCCTCCCGACCGTCGCGGCCGCTGGCGGCGACCGGCGGTCGTCGCTGGGATTTTGGAGCAGGCTGACCTCGACCAGGCCTGGCGGGTCGAACCGTTCTCAATCCGTTAGACAGCGTCCGTCCGTAGGAGTTCCGAAATAGTCGCCAGTTCCGCTTCACTCATTCACCGATTCAACGTCCCCAAATGTCCGATAACTTCGGACATCGGAAATCGGACATCGGAAATCGGGCCTGGGACCCGGGTTCTGGGTCCTGGCCCCTGGCCCCTGGCCCCTGAACCCTGGACCACAGAACCCAGATCCTTGTACCCATTCACCCATTCACCCATTCACCAAAATTGATCAATGAAAAATGACCGATGAAAAATGCTCAATGAAAGATGATCCGACTCGCCTCCAAATAGCCAATCACAATTAAGCAATCACCAATAACCAATAATCAAAATGCCCAATGATATCGGAAATCGGACATCGGAAATCGGACCTGGGACCCGGGGTCTGGGTCCTGGTTCCCAGCCCTCCAGGTCACAGAATCCAGGTCCCAGCCCCTAGGTCCCAGAACCCAAGTCCCGAATACCCGCACAATCCAGATCGACTCCAAATAGCCAATCACGATTAAGCAATCACCAATAACCAATAATCCGAAACCCCCAATGACAAATAACCAATGAAAGCTGATCAATGAATGCGCCTCGCCCCATTCACCTATTCACCCATTCACCTATTCACCGTCCTGCTGTATAATCCCCCCAGAATCCATACCCGACTCGGGAGGCAATATGCGCAATCGACTCGTCGTGTTGGCCGTCTGCCTGGTGCTGCTGGCCGGCGTCGCCGCCGCGGCCAAGTTCCAGCCGGCGCCCCAGAAGCAATCCGATCTTCCGTTCAGCCGGTTGAGTCTTGTCGTGCGCGGGCACGGCTTGGATGCCCCCGTGCAGGTACCGCTGCCCGCCAAGCAGGCTGAAGGAATCCGGGTGCTCGTCGCCTCGGCTGACAGTTGTATGGGCGACTATTTCGGATCACTGATGGCTTACCCGGACATCGCCGCGGTGGACTGGTTCGACGCGAGGGGCGCGATTCCGGCCCTGGACTACCTGCTCACCTATGACGTGGTGATCGTCCACAATAACTATCATTATGCGGATGACGCCGCCATGGGCGACGTGCTGGCCGATTACGTGGATGCCGGCGGCCGGCTGATCCTGACCATTTTCAACTTTCAGCAGGGGTGGGCCATCGAAGGCCGGATCGTCACCCCGGGTTATTCCCCGTTCCTTCCTTCCGGAGAGTCCAACCATCAGAGCTGGGCCAGTCTGGGCGTGTACCAGGCGGGCCATCCCATCATGCAGGGCGTCAGCAGCCTGGCAGATTATTTCCGGGATCGGGTGAACCTGGCGCCCGGGGCGGAGCTGGTGGCGAGTTGGGATGACGGCGAGGAACTCATCGCGGTGAACGGCTGCATCGCGGAGGCCGCCCAGCTCCTGATCAACGGGGCAGCCATCCGGACGGTGGCGGTGGAGCACACGGACATCGGGGCGATCCTGAAGGCCAAGGAGATGCTGGGGCTTCAGGAGTACGAAAACGTGAACTACCTGAGGGCAATTAAAAGGATCATCGGTCTCGAGCGACTGCCCGCCTGAAGCGGCGCAGCTGCAAACAGGTGTCGCTTGCCGCTGGAGGCAGGACCGGCCTGATCAAGGAGAAAAGACATGGCCAAGGAAATCGAAAGGAAGTTTCTGGTGAAGGAGGAGACCTGGAAGGAGCTGGCCCAAGGGACCCGTTACCGCCAGGGTTACCTCAACAGCGTCAAGGAGCGAACCGTCCGGGTCCGGACGATCGACGACAAAGGATACCTGACTGTGAAGGGGATCACGACCGGGGCGACGCGCTCCGAGTACGAGTACGAGATCCCCGCGGCGGACGCCGATGCGATGCTGACAGACCTCTGCGAGAAGCCGCTCATCGAGAAGAACCGCTACAAGATTCAGGCGGGGGATCATACCTGGGAGATCGACGAGTTCTTCGGGGAGAATCGGGGGCTCGTGGTGGCCGAGGTGGAGCTGGCGAGCGAAAATCAGGCCTTCGAGAAGCCCGCCTGGGTCGCCGAGGAGGTGACGGGGGATCCCCGTTACTTCAACTCGAACCTCATCAAACATCCGTTTACGAAATGGTAAACGGTCCGGAATGAAAGCTTCCCCGTGGAGGCATGAGGGGGAGATGATTCGAGAAAGGAGAAGGGGAAATGAAGAAGTTATTCTGTCTGGTCGTCATCATCGCGGAACTGATTATCCTGTCTGTGGCTCCGGCGATCGCCGCTTTTCCCGAGCGGCCGATCAATGTCGTCGTCTATCTCAAGCCGGGCGGGGCGGGGGACATCTTTGCCCGGAGGTTCGAAAAGATCGCCGCCAAATACACCGACGCCAAGTTCGTCGTGGTGAACAAACCGGGGGCGGGCGGCATGGTGGCCCTGACCTCCATCGTGCAGGGGAAACCGGACGGGTACAACCTGGCTTATGTGACCAAGTCCAACATCGCCCAGTTTGCCCGCAAGGGGGCGAAGCTCACGATCGACGACCTCGACTGGCTGGCCCTGATGGTCTCCGATCCCGAGAGCCTCATCGTCCTGAAGAGCTCGCCGATCCGCACCCTCGATCAGATCGTCGCCGATGCCAAGGCGAAGAAGGGCGCCCAGATCTGGGTCGGGCCGGCAACAGGCGGCAACGACCACATCATGGCGATGAAGACCTGGAAGGCCCTCGGGATTCAGGCCAAGTGGGTTCCCTTCGAGAGCGGCGCCGAGGCGATGACGGCCCTGATGGGCGGGCACGGGGCGGTCTACGTGGGCAACCCCGGCGATGTCACCGGGAAGCCCGATCTGGAGAACGCGGTCATCGCGGCGCCCAAGCGCCTGGAGGGGGCGACCTGGAGCAGTATCCCCACCTTCAAGGAGCTTGGTGTCCAGGGGCTCGAGGATGAGATCATGTGGCGCGGTTTCGCCATCGCCAAAGGGATCCCGGCCGATGTCCGCAAGTTCTATGTGGATCTGATCACGAAGGTGAGCAACGATCCGGAGTGGCGCAAGTATATCGCCGACGAGGGTGCCGATGCCGTCTTCTACACCGATCAAAAATTCAAGGCTTACGTCAAGCAGGACTTCGACGACTTCGCCGCGGCCCTGAAGATGCTTGGAAAGTAGGAACCTTGGAGGGCGCCGTCTCCCCGGATCGCGCGGGGGACGGCCGCCCTCGAGCGAAGCGCGGTGGGGGATGCCATGCCGTCTGTAGCCTATTTCAGCGAAGGGATCGGGTTGCTGTGGATGACGATCGGGATGCTGGTCCTTCTTTCGGGCCTGGGCGTCGTCGTCCGTTTCTCCCCGATGAGGCCCTACCTGGGCCATATCCTGGTCAGCGCCACCTTGATCGTCCTCTGCATGGCGCTGTTCTTCCTGACCTTCGATTTCCCGTCGGACGAGGCCGGCGCGGCGGTGATGCCGCGGCTGTATACGGTCCTCATCACCGCCCTTGCCGGCGTGGATCCTCATGCCGTGCTCGGCAAACTGGACGACGGATCGGTCGAGCGGATTGCAAACGCCGTCGACACGTACACCGAACAGGTGCCCGACTGGATGGTAAACCGCCCGAAAGACGTCTACACTGGAGAGATCCGTCACCTCCTCGGGACCGATCTCACCATGATGAATGACGATGACGTCAACCGCATGCGCAAGATGCGCAGCTACCGGGGTATCAGGCACGAGACCGGACAGAAGGTCCGCGGCCAGCGTACCAAGTCTACCGGAAGAACGGGCACGACCGTCGGCGTCAAGAGAAAGAAAGATTGAGCGGTGATTGAATGGGATATCCAGGAAAAAACCACAAGCAATACGCGACGCCCAAGCGGCGGTTCGAGAAGACCAGACTTGAGGACGAAAAGCGGCTTATCATCGACTACGGGCTCCGGAACAAGCGCGAACTCTGGAAAGCCCAGAGTGTGCTGCGAAAATACCGCGCCGGCGCACGCGAGCTGGTGGCACTGCGCTCAGGTGGCCTCAGCACGGAGGACTACCAGAAGAAGAGAGACGAGCTCATCAACCACCCTTACCGCTACGGTCTCGTCGGCGAGAGCGCCGATGTCGGTGACGTTCTCGCGCTGAAAGTCGAGCAGCAACTCGACCGCCGCCTCCAGACGCTGGTCCTCCGCAAGGGGTTCGCACGCTCCCCCAAGCAGGCCCGCCAGTTCATCACCCACGGCCACATCGCGATCTCCGGTCGCCGGGTGACCGTGCCGAGTTACCGGGTCG